>Ga0315298_1000636_pt1 | contig 67930 bp, 75 predicted proteins | sample WHS_1_MG_FD_203077 | JGI IMG/M metagenome (GOLD analysis project Ga0315298, IMG submission 203077) | Extremophilic microbial mat communities from Washburn Hot Springs, YNP, Wyoming, USA - WHS_1_MG | ecosystem: Environmental > Aquatic > Thermal springs > Hot (42-90C) | place: USA: Wyoming...
CCGCCCGGTCCATTTAATTTTGTAACTTTTCAGTTCAATATTATGGAGGATAAACTTTATATTCATGGATGGATAATCCATCCATATGCGAAACAATAACTTCAACAAGGTGTCGATAACTCTAATAAGCGTTCTAACAGCGCTTTGCCTAGCTATTCAGTTGACGCCTAGACCTCCAAATGTAGAGTTCACATCACTTTTCACTTTTACTGTTGGTTTTATTTTCGGATCAATTGTTGGCGGCTTTTTCGGGGGGTTTGTGATGTTCGTTAATGGTTTTCTTTCGCCATGGGGATTCGCTGGTCTGAATATGCCATTTCAGATGGCGGGTATGTCTTTAATGGGGTTCGCTGGAGGTATCTATAGGAAATTTGCGCGGGAGTTTGCATCGTCAAACTTTTTGATGGAAGCACCTATTCTGGGAGCGTTTTTAACGACACTTTACGACTTAATTACAAACTTTGGTGTGGCCGTATTATATTACATAACCGGAACGCCTTTTAGTTTGGCTCTGCTCACAGCTCTTGCTTATGGTACACCATTCTCAATAATTCACGTCTTATCAAACGCCGCTGTATTTGGCACTCTCCTCTTTCCATTAATTAAAAATGTAAACATTTTGATAGATGGTGATAATAAATGATTGAAAAAAGGGCCTTAATCATCGCAACATTGGCAACATTAGTCTGGGCGTCAATTGCGACAGGCTTCGCAGCATATTATTATTTGGAAATGGTTAGGTATCAGAAAGAGTCCAATGTAAATCGACAGTTACTTTTGGGAGTTGCTAATGGGTATAAAGAAGCATTAGGGAGGCAAGACCTTCTCCTAAGAGACTACAATGATTTGCTCGGAGAATACTACATGTTTACAGAGGAAAATTATTCCATATTTGTCGAAAAATATGTTCAGCTTCTCTCCAATCTTGGCAATAACTACACAGCAACAATCAATGGTTCTCCAGAATTAAAAGAGGCTTATGAAAATCTAATGAATGCAACACAGAACCTTAAGGAACAAAATATAGTGACAAAAGATGAGTTTGAACCTTTACTAATGGAATTTAACAGACTTTTGAAAAGCATAGTAGCGGAAGAGCTTGAGAATCTGATAGGCGAAAACACCACGATAAAAGTGAACTTATGCATAGACTATGGAAATGGAACCGTAAGATGGTACAACGTCTCTACAAGTCCGGGAGCGTCTCTTTTCGAGCTAACAAATCAAGTAGCCAAAATAGAGTACGAATATTACCAAAAAATGGAGCCAGGACATGTTTTAATGAAAACTATTAATGGGGTCGCCCCATCTCCAGCGGAGGGGAAATATTGGTTCTGGTATTATTGGGATGAAAATAGTAACCAATGGGTTTTCGGACAAGTAGGATGTGACGCTTGGACCTTGAGGGATAATGGAACATACAGGTGGATATACAAAGTTTGGGGAGACTCATAGATAGCAAACCGTGGATTGACCTTGTAGTTTGAAGCGTAGGATTGCGGCTATCCCGCCAAAAGAGTTTTTAAGCATATGTCCCTCCTCAGTCTCATCAGAGATTATCTCGACCTCCGTGTTTGTGTACTCGGCCAGTTTGGCGAAGTCTTCTATAAGCTCTTGTTTGTCGATTATGCTCAGAGATGGAGCCTTACATTTTGGGCACGGTTTTCCCACAAGGCTTTGTTCAAAGCTCACCAGCATAGGACCCCTGACGGTTTGCTGCTCTTCATAGCCGCATGCGCTACACCTTATTTTTACACGGGCAATGTCTAAACCTTCAGACAAAAGTAGTGTTTGCACTGCTCCCGCTTCAAGGGCTTTCCTTACGGCTTCTTCACCGTAAGTGGCCAGTCCAGTATCGTGGCCTATCTCATAGAGGAAACGCTGCATTATTTGGCGCTCCTCTATATAGCGGATTTTCCGCATAATCTCCGGCGCCTTGTCCACAACTTCCTTTACTCCTTGCTCGTCCACATAGGCTGTGTCGACAATGTCGATTACTTTCTCTTTCAACTGATAATTTAGGTAGTCGCCCTTCTCAAAGTCGTATTTGGTTGGACCCGGCCCGCCTATAATTATGCCTTTAAGATTTTCTATGGGGAGGAAAACTTCGTTGGCGTGTTCGCCAACCCGTCGAAAATACTCTTGAAGGCGCATTTCCCGCAGTCTCTCAAATCTTCTTGCAGACTGTCCACCAGCCCTTGTTTTGCCAGGAACACCTGAAGTCACCTCCCTCACTATCTCAAGCCTCCTACCCTGCAGAACGGCGAGGGTTGCCGCTGTTGCGTCTATAAGGATTATGCCATAAACCTCTTTTTCGCGGAGAAGCTCCTGCAAATGCTCCGTATGAAAACGGGAGTTGCAACGGTAAAGGTAAATGTTTATCGGCTCCGGCGGTATGATCACGTAGGTCTCAATTTTCTCGGTTCCAGCGCCGTTCTGGGGCACTGCGCCACAGAATATCACAAGCCCGGTTTCAGGGGTTTCCTTGAACAGTTTTAGGCGCTGCTGAACCTTGATTATGGCGTCTTGAACGTTCTTGCGGGTTGTTGTAGACTTTATGTTGGAGGCTGTGCCATACTCTTCCCTAAGCATGGCCATAACTTCGCTTATCTGCTTGCCAGGCGGAATATACAGCGAAATAAGCTCGGTGCCACGGCCCTCTTTGCTAGCGAGCATGCTAAGTATCTTTTTTAACCTGAACAGTTCAAGGGAGGTTCTCTTTCTAGGCACACTCAAAGCCTTTCACTCTGCAAGTTTTAGGGCTACTAGGTGCTTACACGGCAATAGCCAAAATGAGCGGGGATTAATAAGGGTTAGGATAATCCTAAAACTTCCTTAAGAAACGCCTTGTATGGACCTAGTTTCCCACCATAGTTGCCAGCTGAAATTCTTAAAACTCCGGGAATGTTTATGGCGGCTTTTACACCCTCACCCATGGCCTTCTTAACGGCTTCGAGAGTTAAACCGTTGATGACTATTTCATAAACTGCGTTGACGTCTTCGGGAAGCTGAGAATTAGCTACAACCTTTTTTAATGTCGGGCAGAAGGGATGGTTCGTGGAGGCCTTAAGCTTATATTTTAACGAGCCAGCCTTTGAGCCTGAACGGCAAACTCCACCAGGGAAAGGCATAATCACCTCGCATGCGCTGTTTTTTATGGCTTTTACGGCTTCCTCAGCAGCCTGTAGTCCAGCGCTTTTATCTTCAGCCAATATAAGGAAGTTTCCTCCAGCGATGGCTTCAACGGCGCCGAAGGAGTCTTCAACTATGAATTCGCCCTCCATCACGGGGATTCGCCAAACTTTCCTCCCTCCAACCAACCCCTTCTTTTGGAAGCCATCTCCGAAATAGCGGAGGCTCCTTCCAACCTTCATCCTTCTTTTGGCTTCTGGAAGGGCGTCGAAAGCCGCTGTTGTTGGACAGGTCATTACACATTGACCTATGCGAAGCATCATCTGCGCCTTCAAATCGAATCGGCTGCGGTTGTAGATTTGAATGAGGACACCAACTCTTCCGTCAGGGGTTTTCTCTTTCGGTACAAGTCCCTCCACACCGGCCTCAGCAGGCGCCATGATGACGCTTGTGGCGAAGCCTGTGGCCACTTCAGCGGCTGTTAAAGCCCACTTCTCGTTGTCGGCTGTTATGAGCACTCTCCCAGCCCAAAGGGGAAACATTTCGGCAAAGGTATCTGCAACTTTCACAGTGTGGCCCATTGGCGCCTTCACTATGAAACACGGTCCAAACCTGTCTTTCTCGTCGTATCCAACAATTTCCAGCTTAGTTTCGCCGTATGACATATTTGAGACCTAGCCGTTGATATTACATAGTCAGCTTTAAGAGTTTTCGTTATTAAACTTCGAAAAGCACATAGAATCGTTTAAAACCCCTAAAATTATTTATCTTTCCAGACTTAAAGCGCTTATTATGAAACCGGTTAGAGTCAGCTTTGAGGAATCTTTAGCTAAAGCGGTTATTGAAACTGGAAGATGTGTTGGTTGCGGTACATGCGTGCTTGTCTGCCCATTTAACTGCCTAGAATATGCTAACGAAAAACCCGAATTGATAAAGGAGTGTAAGGTCTGCGGAATTTGCGCGCAAGCATGCCCTCAGTACGAGTTTCCTTTATCCGCTATTGAAAACCTGGTTTTTGGCAGATCACGAAAAACTGACGAAGCGTTCGGAGTGTATAGACGATTTGTTTTGGCGCGGGCGGCGAACAACCAAGTTCTGGATGTTTGCCAAGACGGAGGAGCTGTGACAGCCATACTCATATTCGCCTTAAAGAATAATTTGATAGACAGCGCAATAGTTGCAAAAAGTGAAAAAGAAAGGCCGTTTCTTCCCCATCCATTCCTGGCAACAACGGTAGAGGAAATTTTGCAATCTGCCGGAACAAAATACTTTTACTCGCCAAACATTCTCGCCATAGCTACGGCTATTGAACAAAAGAAAAACAGCGTAGCGTTTGTGGGGACCCCATGTCAAATCCGCGCCATTCGAAAAATGCAACTAGCTGGACTCAAAAAATACGTTGCACCGCTGAAACTTCTAATAGGGTTGGCATGCTCTGAATGCTTCATCTATGAAGGACTTATGGAAAATCATATACATGGAAAATTGGGCATAGACCCGCATCGCATCAAAAAAATCAACATTAAGGGCAAAATGCTAGTCACTCTGGACCATGAAACAGTGGCAATACCACTTGCAGAAGCAAAGCAATATGCCAGAAAAAGCTGCCACTTCTGTAAAGACTTTAGCTCAGAGTTGGCAGACATATCCATGGGCGGACTAGGACTGGAAGGCTGGACCTTCGCAATTATACGCACAGAAAAGGGCGAAGAATTATTCTCTGCAGCGGAAGAAGCCGGAGCCGTCACAACAAAGGATGCAAACCTCGAACAAAACGCTTTAAACCTCCTAATCAAGCTTTCAACGAAAAAACAAGCCACAGCTAAAGGAGTACCTAAATGAAAGTGGTGATGAAATTCTCAACAAGATCAGTCACATTGATAGCTATCCTCAGTGATCTTGGAAATTGTTTTAGGTTTTTGGCATAAGATTGCCACCAGCACCGGCATGACGTTGATTTCACTTTTCCGCTTTGCCCTCTTTACTTCTCGCTCTTCGGTTGATCCCGTTTCAGAGCGATGACAGGGCTTCTTGATCTCGTAATAACTACTAGTTCAAGTTTACCACCAGTCAGCGGGGCGTTGGCAATGCTGCCCTATACACGTACATGTGATTTGCATGCATGATTTATGGTGTTCCGAAGCTGTCACAGCCTTCATTGTTATGTAAGCTTTCATAGAAGTTCTGCTTTCAGGCGTAATGATAGAGTTGATGCTTCACAGACCTGAAGTTAAAAATTTTCTTGCTAGATTTACGTGTTGAAGCGTTGAGCATGAGTTTAAATGCGCTATGACTAATCCTCAAGGTTAAAACTTTAAGTCTGCAAGCTAATCATAATGCTTATCATTTAGCACATTGAGCTAGAGCCCCATGAATTGAAAAAACATATATCTTTTAACTTCTTTCTCGGAGGGGGTGCAGGTTCCTCGTCGGCATACCCCATGGTAATCATTGCTTGGGGTTCAACATTTTTAGGCAAGCCAAGAATTTTTCTTACCGCGTTCGGGCAAAAAAGCGGAGCACAAACCCAGCACGCTCCAAGCCCGTAGTAATGGGCAGAGAGTAGCAAGGTTTGAATGAAGGCTGCTACGCTCTGGACTCCCATGAGGTACTCTGCTCTTTGCCTTCTTCTATCAGGATATTTATGCATATTTTCCATTGTTAAACAAACTATGATAACGATGGGGCTTTTTATGATTCTCTCCCAACTTTCAAGCCTAACTATTTTTTCAGCTTCTTCTTTAGCAACTCCATCCCTAAACATGTCTGAAAGCCAAACCTTACTCATCTCACTGGCGAGTTTGACTTTGACATTTTCATCGTCAATTACGATACATCGCCACGGTTGAGCATTATGCGCTGAGGGAGCCCATGTTGCCAAGTCGAGAATAGAGTATACTACTTCACGAGAAACCGCAATGGGCTTAAACTTCCTGACACTTCTTCGAGTTTTCACTAGAATAGCTGCATCCAAAGGCGACACCTTTATGTTATCTTCTGACAGATTATAAACTAAGAGAAACTAATTATGATTTATGAATCAACAAGTGATTTGAGGTGTGATGTCTTGGGGAAGATTGTTGCTTTGGCTGGTGGTGTGGGAGCTGCGAAACTTTTACGTGGACTAGTAAAAATTGTCCCTCCAAAGGACCTTGTTATAATAGGTAATGTGGGCGATGACATAGAGCTTTACGGGTTACATATAAGTCCGGATCTAGACATAATAATGTATACTTTAGCCGGAATTGTGGACGAGGCAAAAGGTTGGGGCGTTAAAGGCGACACTTTCCATTGTCTTGAAATGATTGGAAGGCTTGGATTTGAAACATGGTTTAAGCTTGGCGACAGAGACTTAGCCATACACATTGTACGAACCAAAATGCTTAGGGAAGGCTATACGCTTTCCCAAGCTACAGCCAAACTGTGCAAAATGCTCGGCGTAGAGGCAAATTTAATACCAGCAAGCGACGACCCCGTAAGAACGAAGATTCGGTCAGGCCAGCTTCTACTAGATTTTCAAGAGTACTTCGTGAAGAGGGGGACTGTTGATACCGTGAATAATGTGTTTTTTGAGGGGGCCGAGAAAGCCAAGCCTGCACCAGGCGTCATTGAAGCAATAAAGGAGGCTGAACGCATTATAATATGTCCAAGCAACCCAATCCTAAGCATAGCACCCATACTTTCAATACCTGCTATAAGGAGGACTTTGGAGACCTCAAATGCACCCATTGTGGGTGTTAGTCCCATTGTCGGAGGAAGGGCGCTCAAAGGTCCAGCTGATAGAATCATGGTCAGCATGGGTTATGAGGCGTCGCCATATGGAGTTGCTAAATTCTACGGCAGTCTTCTAAAACATCTCATCATCGACGAGATCGATTTGGAGCATGAAAGACGCATACAAGAAATCGGAGTAAAGGTCACTGTAACAAATACCATAATGAAAAGCGTTGAGGATGCCATTAATTTGGCTAAGGTTGTCATAGGAGCAGAATAAAAAGGCATAATTAGACCTATCCATATAGCCGCTAAAAGAGCGATTCAGATGTAAAATGCAACAGCATTTTCGAATCGTCTGAAATGCTTATAAACTTTGCCCCCTCATATGGCTTTTCTGAGTTTGATAAAGGTGTTTCCTTTGAAGAAGGTTAAGGTCGGCATCTTCAAATGTGGGAATATTGGAACCGCTCCTTTGCTTGAGCTACTTCTTGATGAGTTGGCTGACAGGGAAGACATAAGCGTCAGGGTCATAACTACCGGAGCAAAAATGTTGGCTGAAGAGGTTGCAGAAACCTTGCCGAAAATGTTTGATTTCAACCCTGACTTCATCATTTTCATATCACCAAACCCTGCAGTTCAGGGGCCGAGAAAAGCCATGGAAATTCTATTGGAAAAGAAGGTTCCGAGCATATTCATTTCCGACGCTCCTGGAAAACGCTTGAAAGAGGAGTTTGAAAAACAAGGATTCGGCTACATTATTGTCATGGGTGATCCACTCATTGGCGCTAGGAGAGAATTTCTAGATCCAACTGAAATGGCGATTTTCAACTCAAATATCATAAAAGTGTTGGCGATCACGGGCGTCTACAAGATAATTCAGCAAGAAATCGACAGAATAATCCAATGTTGCAAAGAAGGCTTAATATTCGAATTACCAAGATTAATCATTGACACAGACACCATCAGAGATAATTCTGACTTTAAAAATCCTTACGCCCTTGCAAAAGCTATGGCGGCATATGAGTTGACGAAAAAAATTGCGGAAATAAACACAAAAGCGTGCTTTATGGAAAAAGAGAGGGAGAGATATATCCCACTTGTTGCATGCGCCCATGAAATTGCAGAGGTGGCATCATACCTTGCCGAACAAGCAAGAGAGATAGAGAAATACTCGGACACCCTTATTAGGAGACCTCACTCAAAGGAGGGGAAGCTTAAGGTTAAGGAGCGGTTGATGGACTCTCCCATAATTGAAGGAAACTCTCCGCTAATGTAAATATATATACGATATTAACATATACATATAATATTTCGATTAAGTATATATTCTACAACTTCTCAATCATTCTCAGGTGAAAAAATGAAAAGTCTTGAAATAAAACCTTTGGAAGGAAAGAAGTTAAAAGTCTTAATAGTTGAAAAGGAGTATAGTGAACCATTCTGGATTGTGGAGCCTCAAAACAACGTGCCTAAAAATATCCTATCATCAAGGTTCAAGCCTTCTTTGGCTTTTTGCAATTTCTTTGAAAAGCTGGTAGATGAAGTTAAGCCCGACTTTATAACCGAAGAATTAGGAAATCGCTCGGCAAAAGAGTTCAGTGAAAGCAATGTTCTTGCCGAGATAAGTCGCAAATTCAATGTCCCCTTCTTCGCTGTCGATATGGATGAAAACGCTAAAGGATATATAGCCTCGCTCCTCGAGGAGAAAAAGCAACTCAGGGATCGCATATTAAAGGCTATAGACGAGTTACCGGAAAACAGCCCCGAAAGAGAGTACTTAATAGCTTATGGTCAATGTCTGCAGCAGGAAATTGAAGAGGCGGAGCGTGAGGTAAAGTTCTCAGTTAGAGAAAGCTGGATTGCTATGGGTATTCTTGAAAATGCTAGAAAAATAGATAAATCGGAAGTTGTATGCGTACATTTATCAAGTCCAGAACACGTTAATGGCGTGAAAAAGCTGTTGGAATCTGTGGATGTCGACGTAGAAACAATTCACCCCACGAAAAAATTATTTTTCACAAAAGAGAAGGTGCCAATGGCGGAAATCGAGGACTTGCTCAAATCCATGCAGATTCAAGTCAAACCGGTTGTTAAGACGTCTGCTGAAGAAGCGCCGTATATTCTTTTCTTCCTTGACACGGATAAAAGGGCCAGTCCATTCGACATCTGCATGGCCTATGACGCTGGATTTAGCGTGGTAGTCCCATACGAAAATGTAACACCCGATGAAGCCAAACGAATTGTGCAAGACGCCATATTCTCAAGGGATCCAAAGGGAATCAAACGTACATGCTTTTTCATCGGCGGAAAGGACATGGAGAAAGCGGAGGAAGTACTTAAAGTTGTCCGTGAAACCATGTTTCCGCCATTCCAAGCTAATGTGATAGTTGATCCAGCTGGCTCATACACAACAGCGGCGGCCATGGTGGCTAAGGTTGAGGATGCCATAGCAAAGGCTAAACTTGGAAACATTAAAGACAAACGGGTAGCAGTCTTCGGCACGGGTGCTGTCGGCCGAGTAGCAGCGATTCTTTTGGCTAAGCTTGGATGCCGAGTTATGATTGTGAGTCCGAACCCTGAAAGGAAGGATGGAGACGAGTACGTTGCGAAGTTGTCAGCTCTGCTCCGCGAGAAATATGGAGTAGAAGTCGAAGGTGTTTTTGCTCCAACGCCGGAAAAGAAGGTTGAGATTATGAACAACTCTGACATCATTTTATGTGCATCTGTTGCCGGAGTGCGCATAATAACGAAAGAAATGCTGGATCAAGTTAAGTTTATTAAAGTTATAGCCGACGTTAACGCTGTTCCACCCCTTGGAGTGGAGGGAATGAAGTTCGACGACGATATGAGAGAGTTTGCCCCTGGAATATTCGGCATAGGCCCTCTAACAATTGGAAAGCTCAAATACAAACTTGAACGTGAAATCCTAAAAGAAGCGCGAAGGAACGGCAAAGGAACAGTTTATAACTACAACTATGCCATGGAGCTTGCGCGGAAAATCCTTAAAGGCGAAATTCCAGCAGCGAAGCTCACTGTAACAGTAAGCTATCTTTCGAAAGAGCGAAAAAGCTGAACAGCCCTAGACAGACGGTTTAAAAGACTGGTTAATGGTGATCTCTGCAATATCGGCAGCATACTCAGCTATCCTTTGAATGCTGTCACGGATAGAGCAGCTTGCACAGATAATCTCTGTGTCTTTTTCCTTCAAAAAGGCTAAGGATGCTATTTCCCTATCTAACTTTTCCATCACAGCCTTATTCTCGATAACCTCAATTGAGCTCTTAACGTTTTTTATTAAGAAGGCGTTCACGGCCTTATCATAAAGGTCTAACGCGTCAAATCCGGTCAAACACATTTTTTCAAGAAGTTGTTTCGAAATTTGCTTTCCAGCTCCGTTAAGCATTATCACGTGTTTAGCCACATTTGCAGCTTGATCTGACACCATCTCTATGCGATGAATAAGAGTCTGATAGTCCAAACATTCTATTGGCTCCAATCCAAGCTGATTGGCTAATGCCGGGTCCACAGCTGCTCTTCGCACGAGTCGTAGGAGGAAGTATGAAAAATGGTCAACTTCATCGTCCATTGCATAGGCGGATTTTGCAAGGGCTGCATCTTGATTTTTCAAGGCTGTGAAAGCATCCCGACACATGGAGCTTGAAATCTTATACATTCTTTGGATGCCAGTTTCAATAGAAGCTTTAGACTCGTCTATAAGAGTTGCGATCAACATTTCCTTAGCGTCTGCCTCCATTATGCGCATATAAAGCATGTGAACTATACGTCTGATGGCCTTCTGCTGCGGTACGGTGAAAAACTTGTCGGAAACTAGTTTAATCTGAGAATAACCATTAAGATAACATGCAACTATGCTGCGGATAAGGTAGGATACGTCCTTGTCTGACTCAACGTGAAGAGTTATCTTAGGAAGTTCTGATTGTTTCCGTGTGCCTGGAAAAATGACAAGAGATCGATCTCTATTTATGGCCATTGAAACAATATCCCCTCGTTTAAGCTCGTTTAACTCAATCCAATATTTCGGAAGCGAAACAACCAATGAAGAACGGCCAAGAGACATTATCTTACGCTGTTCCATCAAACTCCCACGAAATATGAAACAACCCTTGAATATATATTTTATAGATCGTATGAGTAATATAAAAGCTCAGCTTAAATATAGGTGCCTAATTTATTATTGTCTTCAGATGGTGAACAAAATGACAGAAATTGTTGAGAAAAGTTTAAAGAAGGTAGGGATAACCCTCTCAAAACCGGTGCTCGCTATCCTATGCATAATCTTTGGCATTCTGGTAATCCTAATACCAGACCTTGTTGGAATTATTCTGGGCATCTTTCTGATAATCGAGGGAGTTCTGCTGCTTACGGAGCATCTGGAGCTTAAAAAACAGCAATCAACTCAGCCAATTCAGCAATAAGTTATCCTCTATTTCCTTTTTCTCCTATTAGGAAACCATGTTTAAGCATCGTTGATAGCAAGGGCACTCCAACGAATAATGAAACAACTACCGCTATTAAGTCTTCAATGTATGACTGGACAGCAGCCTCGACAAAGGCGGCGAATAGGCTGTCAAAATTTCCAAAGAAAAGAATATGAAGCCCGCAGGGTATTAACAGAAATATCCTTATCAGCGAATCTGTGGCAATGCAGACGAAGGAAACCGATGCCATTTTAAGAGATAAACGTTTAATGTTTGCGGTTTGTATCTTTCCACCAATTTTTGCCGCCGGGTAAATTAGGGCTAAAGCCGCCAACACGTCTAATATAGTCCAAAACGGTAGGCTTCGACCGTAGGGATGCATGAAATAAGCCACCAGAGTTGCAAGGTACAGCCCTAAAACTGTTTTCCATCTAGCCTTAAACAGCATACCCGCGGCGAGAACGCCTACCGGTTCCGCTATTATGCCGAACATCCAAAAAGGGTCCGGTTTAATCATCCGTGTGGTTAAGGAGCCTGTTAAAGCCGCTGTAAAGCCAAGAAAGGGGCCTAAAATGGCCCCCTCGATGGGTTCCATATATACCCCCAGTTTCGCCACGAACCAAACGAAATGATATAGAGCACAGCATGTAGAGTTGCAAAAACAGAGCCCATGGCAACAATTCTCGAATTTTTCATAACCGCAGTTCCTCCATAAACTAGCGTTGGATTTAATTCTGTTATGTGGGCTCAATTGCAAAATAACCTTTATGCAAGGCTTTTCCATGTTAAACGTTCATTAACAGTTGAGCAGCAAGGATTATTATCGCCGTCAGTACGCCCATGGTGAGCGTTGCAATACCGTAAAGCCAACCACTTTCCTTTGCTACTTTGCCTAAATACACGCCCAGAAGGAATAAGGTTGCCATAGAAAGTGCCAATGAAAGGACGTAGGCGCTTGGAACCGTGACGAACCTTGCCGAAGCCAAGATAAACGGTGAAAGCGATATTGCCGCCGTTAAAACTGGTGATAAACAATCTATTAGGGCTACGTAGACCACGACGAAGCTGGCAGCCCTGTAATGCAACGGGTTTACACGGCTACTCATTGTTTCTTTCATCTCTTTCGGCTCTTTCAGCCATGAAAGCTCCGAAAAACCCGGAACCCCCCATGGCGGGGCATGCGCCGAAACCCGCCAGTAAGATAACCTCCGGTTTAGTCACTCCAGCTATCCATGAACCTAAAACAGTGCCGAATGTTGTCATGGCTCCGTCGAAGCCGTTCATGACAAAATATCTTCTGACTATTCCGCCAGCCCTTGCGACGCGGAGATAAGTTCTAACCTTTTTAAGAGTGTTGTTGCAAGAATTGCTCAACCGATATCTTCCACCCTTCTTGGGCGGATAACTCAAACTCCATGATTTAAACGGCACCTTTAACACCGCAACCGTTTAATATGAACTTTTAGAACTCAGCTTCTACGTTCAAGGAGGAGGAAAATGTCAATCGTCGAAGTGTTGGAAAAGCTTTCAAACGCCTGCGGAGTAGCCGGACGAGAAGACGAAGTCAGAAAAATCATAAGGGACTCGCTGAAAACCTATGTGGACGAGATTTCAGAGGACAAGCTTGGAAACATCATAGCCGTCAAGAAGGGCAAGAAAAGCGCGCCGAGGGTTATGCTGGCAGCCCACATGGATGAGATAGGCCTTTTCGTGAAAACAATCACCAAGGAAGGTTTCCTTCAATTCACTAAGATAGGAGGAATAGACGACCGAATTCTGCTAGGCCAGAAAGTCATGGTTCACACGGAGAAGGGGCCTTTACACGGGATAATTGGTTCTAAGCCTCCACATATACAGAAGGAAGAGGAACGCAAAAAAGTGCTCACATATGATGAGCTCTTCATAGACATAGGCGCTGAAAGCCAAGAAGAAGCCAAGAAAATGGGCGTAAAAATAGGCGACCCAGTGAGCTTCGACATAAAATTCGCGAAAATAGGAAACGACGTGGTTGTAGGAAAAGCCTTCGATGACAGAGTTGGCTGCGCGATAATGATCGAAACCATGAAAATGCTGAAGCAAACAGAGTGTACAGTCTACGCTGTCGGAACAGTGCAAGAAGAAGTGGGCTTAAGAGGCGCCACAGTGGCGGCTTTCGGCATATACCCAGACGTAGGCATAGCCCTTGACGTTACAGTGGCAGGCGACGTGCCCGGAGTGAAAGAAGTGGAAGCACCTGTTAAAATGCGGAAGGGTCCAGCCATAGAAGTTGCAGACATGGGTTTAATCACACATCCAAAGGTTCTGCGGCTTCTTGTCGAGGCGGCCGAGGAAAACAACATTCCATACCAGCTTGAAACAGGGCTGCCTGGTTCAACAGACGCCGCCCGCATAGCCCTAACACGGGAAGGTGTTCCAAGTGGTGTAGTCTCTGTGCCAACCCGCTACATTCACAGTCCAGCATCCATGGCAAGCCTAAAAGACATGGAAAACGCCGTAAAACTGACAGTGGCCGCTCTCCAGAAAATCCCAAAATACTTCTAGGCTATCAGGGTCGCGCTTTTTGGCTAAACCTCCTTCATCCAATATTTTGCGAATGAGGATGACTCAAAAATCATCGTGTAAGGCAGAAACTGGACCAACATTCGGCTCATTAAGAGGGCCCTCAACGTTTCTAACAGTTTTCGTTCATGATTATTCCGGATTGAGAGCTGTTCCAGAGACCGTGAACAAAGATAAGCGGGACAAAGTATTGGCTTTGCTGTAATAGCAGCCAAAAAACAAGCCGAAAAGAAAAGTTATTGTGATGTATTAAAGCATGCCAAGAGAGTAAAAGTGAAATGTTCCCAGACGAAATGCCAAAGGATACATCACCTCCAGAAAAAGAAGTACTAACAACCGTCGATGTAAGGCTAAGTAAATGAAAAGGCAAGGGCAAACTCCTTTCTCATGAAACTCTCGTTGTCTATAAGGCTGCTGGATAATAGTTTAAATAGATGTGGCTCAATGATTTTAGGGTGCAAGCAATGGGTAGAAAAGTAGGTTACGAGTTTCTCGAACACACGGCAGATGCCTATATAGCCGCTTATGGCGAAGACTTGGCTGAAGCCTTTGAAAATGCCGCCGCCGCCATGTTTGATGTTATGACAGACGTGGAAAAGGTCAACCCGGAAATTGAAGATTATGTTGAAGTTTATGGAGAGGACGAGTACGCCTTACTCTACAACTGGTTGGAGGCGCTTCTCATTAAGTCTGAGGTTGAGGGCATGCTCTACTCAAAATTTGAGGTTCAAGAATTAAGCAGAGGAGACGGCGTTTTTAAACTTAAAGCCAAAATTTGGGGTGAAAAGTTCAAACCTGAAGAACACCCGCAGAAGGTTGGCGTCAAAGCTGTCACATACCACCAGATGGAGATAACGAAAGGAGAGAATAGGGTTATTGTAAAATTCATTCTAGACATCTAAGCGTTTATGCGAGATTCAGCTTCCTTAAACCCTTAAAGATTTCTTCAACTATTTCGTCTGGAGGCGTTTCAAGTTTTTCGCATTTAACCTCCACAAACGGCACACCCTTAACCCTATAATAGTCCAGTAGAGGCTGGGTCTGCTTCTCGTAGACTTCAATGCGTCTCCTTATGACTTCTGGCGTATCGTCTGGGCGCTGATAAAGGGGTCCGCCGCAATTGTCGCATATCATGTCCTTTTTTGGTTTTAAGAAAAGTATATTGTATATGGCGCCGCAGTTTTTGCATATGCGCCTAGAAGACAAGCGTTCAACAATAATCCATTCTGGCACAATGAGGTGGATTATGGCATCTATTTTGGCGATTTTGTCCAAGGCTTCAGCCTGCAATATGGTTCGCGGGTAACCATCGAGGATAAAGCCCTTGCTTCGTGGAATTTTAGCCAAACTCTGCTTTAAAACCTCCAGTGTTACGTCGTCTGGAACAAGCAACCCCTTTTCAACGTATTCCCTAACCCTTCTTCCCAGAGGAGTGTCCGCTTTAATCATTTCCCTAAAAATGTCACCTGTAGCTATAACCTCGACGTTGAGCTTCTCCTTAAGCCTCGAAGCGTAGGTTCCTTTTCCCGAGCCCGGTGCGCCGAAAATTATGAGGTTAACCATGTTCTTCGCCTTCTAAAGAGGAGGCCTCTTTAGTTTTGCTATTTTTAAATGTTGCGTGCATTTGCGTCTACCGGATAATGAAGGCTATCTCCCTAACTAAAGTTTCAGGGATTATAGCCCTGCCTTTTCTCTTGCTGAGTTTTACAAAGCCCACCTTTTTAAGGACCTGGAGGTCCTGGTAAACATTTTTGACGTTTCGCCTCAACTTTTTGGCTAAATCGTTTATTGATTCCACCCTTGAAATCGCCAGAACACGTAGAAGCTCAATGCGTTTCGGTGTCAGCAAAGCAGCGTGTTCAGGTCTGAGCTCTTTAACCTCTTCAACGACATAGTCCAAAGTGCCCTCTTCCAAGTAGCACTTATAGCTATCTACCAGTTCAGCCCACTCAAAAAAGGCGCTTGCAAACTTCGCATCCAACCTCTGTTTAAGGAAAAGCTCCTCAAATCTTTCAAAACTCATTCCAAACTCCCGTTCAAAACGCTTAATTCGCTCCTCAACCTCTTCGGGGGTAAGGTTTCTAACAATTCTCAGAAGCATAGCCCCTCAAGGAACAAAAGAGGCTAATCGACTTTAAAAGTATAAACTCGACTCCGCCAAAATGTTTAAAGTGGACTTATTGCAAACTTAAGACTCCACTCGAAATGGGACTTGAGTATGGTTGCTGTAAAAATTAACGAGCAACTCTATATGGTCGATGTTGAAGTATCAGGGCAGAAGAATTACATCGCCAGTTACGTTCTGAAGGGTGAAAAGACCATAATCATTGAAACGGGTCCCATTTCTTCCGTGCAAAACCTTATCAACAGCCTCAAGGAGCTGAACGTTAAAGCTGAAGAGATTGCGTACATTGCTGTTTCTCATATACACCTAGACCACGCTGGAGGAGTTGGACCCTTACTCAAACTTTTTCCAAAAGCGAAAGTGGTTGTTCACGAGCGGGGAGCAGCCCACTTGGCAAACCCGGAGCGGCTTTGGCAACAAGCCCAAATGGTGCTCGGAACTGAAGCCGAAGTTTACGGTAAACCAGATCCTGTTCCACACGATAAAATTATGGCTGCAAGGGATGGCATGAGACTCGACGCCGGAGGCGGAGTCACGCTTAACGTTATGGAAACCGTTGGACACGCTCCTCATCACTTAAGTTACTATGAACCCAGGAGCAACGGAATTTTCGCAGGCGACTCTGCAGGAATATATTTAGGCGAAATAGACGTGGTTGTTCCAACAACTCCCCCACCGTTCCGCTTGGACTTGGCTTTAACCTCCATAGAGAAGATGGCAAGATTGAAGCCTTCAAAACTGTATTACACTCATTTTGGCGTTGCGGAGAAAGCTGTTGAAAAGCTACAGGTTTATGCAGACCAGCTTAAGCTTTGGGCGTGTATCGCCAAGGAAACGCTTGGAAAAGGCGAGGGGTTGGAGTTTATGCGTAAAAAGATCCTTGAGTGTGATTCAGCCACACGCATCGCTCTTGAACATGTTAAATCGAATAGAGTTTTTAATGAAATGTCTATTTTAAGAAGCATGTTTGGAGTTTTTGATTACGTGAAGAATTATTCATAAGAATCATTGGTATTTAAGCCAAAATTCCTTATATTTTCCTTCATACTATTTAGACGTTTGGTGACATTATGGGAGAAGAGGGAGAAAGTCGCCCCCCGTCTGAAAAAGTTCCCTTGGAGAAAATTAACGATTACACGTGGCGTATTCCAAAGTATAAGCCCGGAATGAGGGTTCCAGGCATAATTTTCGCCAACAAGGAACTTTTGGAGAAAATGCAGACAGATAGAACCCTTGAACAGTGCGCCAATGTTGCCCATTTGCCCGGCATATATAAATACTCCATAACGCTGCCTGACGGCCATGAAGGATATGGCTTTCCTATAGGTGGTGTGGCGGCAACAGACTATGAGGAGGGCGTCATAAGCCCTGGCGGTGTAGGCTACGATATAAACTGTGGCGTCCGCCTCTTAACAACAAACTTGACCGAGAAAGATATTAGGCCGAAGCTTGTCGAGTTAACAAACACGATTTTCGAGAACGTCCCGTGTGGTTTGGGAAGCCGCCGAAAAGACTTCAAGGTGACAATCCATGACTTGGACAGGCTTGTTGTTGAAGGGGTTCAATGGGCTATAGACCAAGGTTTAGGATGGGACGAGGATGCTGAGCACTGTGAAGAGCGGGGGTGCATGAAAAACGCCAACCCGGACAAGGTTTCAACAAACGCCAAAAACCGCGGGCTTCCTCAAATAGGAACCTTAGGCTCCGGAAACCATTTTCTAGAAATCCAGAAAGTCGACAAAATCTACGATGAAAAAACTGCCAAAGCCTTTGGAATAGAGCAGGAAGGCCAAGTAACTGTCATGATCCACTGCGGTTCAAGAGGTTACGGTCACCAAATATGCTCGGACTACTTGAGGGTTATGGAACGCGCGGTCCACAAATACAAAATCGTCCTACCAGACCGCGAGTTGGCATGCGCTCCTGGAACCAGCAGGGAGGCTGAAGACTACTATGAAGCTATGGCCTGCGCCATAAACTACGCCTTTGTGAACCGCCAAGCTATAATGCACTGGGTTAGGCAAAGCTTCCAGCAGGTTTTCAAGCAAGATCCGGAGAATTTTGGCTTGAAACTGTTGTACGACGTAGCCCACAACATTGCCAAAATCGAGGTTCACAAGGTGAACGGCGAACAGAAAAAGGTCTGGGTTCACCGCAAAGGCGCCACAAGAGCTTTTCCACAGGGCCATCCGGAAATCCCATCGGACTACAGAGGTGTAGGCCAGCCTGTGATTATCCCGGGAAGTATGGGAACAAGTTCGTGGCTTCTGGTTGGCACAGAGAAGGCTATGGAGCTAAGCTTTGGCTCCACGGCCCACGGTGCTGGAAGAATGCTTAGCCGTGCAGCCGCCAAGAAGAGGTTCTTCGGCGGAGATGTTAAAAGAAGCCTTGAACAGCGTGGAATAGCCGTTAGGGCGGCAAGCGCTGTTGTGCTGGCAGAAGAGGCGGACCCAGCCTACAAGAACGTGGACATAGTGGCGGATGTAAGCCACAAAGTCGGCATAGCCACAAAAGTCGCAAGGCTCGTGCCACTGGCGGTGGTTAAAGGCTAAAGTCCCACTTTTTACATTAATAAAACGGTTAAACGTTTCACTATACCTGCCGAGAGTGGTTTAGTTTGCCTCTCAAAGACGAATGCAAGCTTTGTGGAAGGGTTCTTCCTATAAGTTATACTAGGCGGTGTCAACGTTGTGGCAAAATCTTTTGTCTAGACTGCATGGTTCCAGACGTAGTTACAGGTGATATTAGACGACTGTTCTGCCTAAACTGTGCTAGGAAGATTGTTTCGCCGAAAACTGGAAACAAATTTGAAGCCTTGACACGATATCTGTGTTTTAGGGAATCCTTCACAAAAACGGTGAAGCTTTCCTTCGCCCAAATAGATGGCATAATAGGCGACAACCTCCCCTTAGAAGCCTACCGTTCGGAGGAATGGTGGAAAAACACGCTTAAAACGGCTCATGCAAAGGCATGGCTTGACGCAGGATGGGAGGCTGCAGAAGTAAACCTAAAAGAAGCCTACGTAGTTTTCAAGAAAACAAAGAGTACGCCAACTGAAACCACAGAACGCAAGAGGAAGAAAATAAGGCAAGAACCTCAAAAACCTTACACTCCGCCACCGGCACGAATATTTTCAAGGCGTAAACTTTCGAAAACGAAAATCGCCAAACTCTACGCTAGGCTGAAAAACATTGAAAAGGCAAAGGCATCCAAACCCAAATTCCGCGGGGACTTTAAGCCTAAACCAGCCCACGAAAAAAGGCTAATGAAACCGAAAAGCGAATAAGAATAACTTTAATAGCTAATATGTGGTTAAAATCGCGGCCGTCGTCTAGTCTGGTTAGGACACAGCCGCCATAACAGCGGTGGAAGCCTTCCAAGCCTGCGATCCCGGGTTCAAATCCCGGCGGCCGCACCACACAAATTTTAAACATTAATATCCACAGAAATGAAAGTGGAGGCAATGCTTTGCCCACGGTTCACGTGTTTGTTTGGGAGGGCTTCGGAAAAGATAGAGTGAAAACTTTGATACAGGGCATAACAAAGGTTTTTGGAGGATTAGGGGTCCCGGAAAACGTTGTTGAAGTCATTGTACACGAGGTTCCGAAATCCCATTGGGGCATAGGCGGCGAACCAGCTTCAGAAAAGTTTAAAGACAAACCGTGAGCGTCAACTAAATACAGCTATGAAGCGCGCATAATCTCTCCAATTTTCTTTCCAGCCTCACAAAGGCTTCTGGCACAAGCATCGGGATTTTGGCCGCTTTCCCGAAGCTTTTCAAATGGGAAAAACTGGGAGGCGACAAAAATTGTTTTCATACCAAGCTGTTTAGCGCCTTTAATATCCTCGTAGGGACTATCTCCGATAAAAAGGGTTTCCTCAGCCTTAACGTTCAGTCTCTTTAAGGCTTCCTCAAAAATTTTGGCATGGGGTTTACGCCAACCAACAGCGTCTGAAACTATTATTACGTTGAAAAAGTCGTTTATTCCAACCTTTCTAACCCCGGCGTAAATGACCGGTGCGTAAGTAAAATTTGAAACCAAGCCAAGCTTGTATTCTCCATAAAGCATCCGCAAAACTTGCTTTGCACATTTCCTGAGCCTAAACGAGCTCACGTAATCTTCAAAGAAGACGTTAACCGCCGTTTTTATTCGCCAGTCGTCAGAGTTAATTTTAAAACCAAGACTGTTTAGGGCTTCCGCAATCCAAACGGCGTTGGTAACTTCAATAAACTCTTGGTACCGCACAACCCTATACTTCTCGTGGGCCCGTGTGTAAGCTTCCAAAAAATCCTCCCAGCTTACCTTAAGACCCGCATCCACTACAGCCTTGTAAAGTTTCATTTTTGAGGTTTCTAAGCTGTACCCTTTCACGTTAACCAAAGTCCCGATAAAGTCAAACAAAACTGCCTTAATTTCAGCCAAGTTTTTAGTGCACCTTCTTCATATTCACGTACTTTTTTGCATACCTATTTGAATTTAATAAGATTTGGGTAGCTGCTTTACTTTTGGAATAAACGTGCACCTTCAAGTTGTTCAGAGATTACCTCACAAGAAGGCTGAAGAATTGACACATAATGAGACAACAGCTTATCCAACGTTCCTGGCTAGAACCATTTTCTTTATTGGCGTTTTCTCTGAAACCTTGCTCATATCCAGTTTATTGAAAAAGCCCAGAATTGTTCCTCTTCATCCCATGTCACAGGAGCACGATGTAGCGCCAATATGGAGCTAACTTGTAATCGGAAGCTTAACTCTCACAATCTACAGTATAGTGGCTGGTATAAGCTATTCTAGGGATAGAAGTTGGTATTTGAATGAGTCGGGGAAGGCGAGTTCATTTGACAAGGTCTCATTGTCAGGTGAAATTCGCGCGAAAGTGAAAAACTTAAGCTCCACCTGTCAAAAGCTAAGCGTGTGGAGAAATAATTTTTGGAACAAGGCTTGCCACCTTTTTGGCGAAAATAGTTTCATAAAGGGCTTTCACATCGCCTAAGGAATATTCAACCTTTGGGTCGAATGGTAGTTCCCCAAGAAATGGAACGTTCATCCCTACAACTTTATCCCTTATGGTAAATCTTTGTTCCATTTTCATGTTTTCGACAACTCCTATAACTGGCACCTTTAGCTCTCTAAGCAGCTTTAAAAGTTTTTCAACGGTTTCAAAGGCGAGGATGGACGGTGTGCTTATGACTAAGAATTCGCACCTCTTCACGAGCCTTATAATGTCAAGGGTAATATCGCTTATCCCGGGGGGCATGTCAATGATCAAGTAATCCAAGTCTCCCCAAAGGGTTGTGGAAAAAAGTTCAATCAAAACGTTTGAAACGTCTACGCCTCTCAGCGGCAGGGTTTTTTCTCCGGAAAAGGCTACTATTGACATATATTTTAAGCCATGGACGTGAATCGGCAATATTCCTTTGTCCTCTATGATTTCGACTTTTTTGACACCGAGGATTTTATGTGTTGACGGGCTTGTGAAATCTGCATCGAAAAGCCCAACGCCAAAACCTTTGTCTGCAAGGGTTAAGGCGAGAACAGACGCAACTAGACTTTTGCCAACACCGCCTTTACCGCTTGAAACGGCTATTAACCTCTTCACTTTTTCAAGTCTCTTGTCTATAATGTTTATCCGCGGATCTACTGTGCTATTTGACCCCTCTGATACTCTCAATCACCACACCCCTCCCCCCAAAAAGTTCGAAGTCCGGGCTACCGCATTCTGGGCACTTAATGTAGGCGTGTATGGTTTCTGGAACAAAATGTATTGCTTCTGTGGACTCTCTGTCAAGTTTATTTTGGCTGAAATCCCACTTATGCCCGCAAACTCGGCATATTAGTTCAGCTTTAACCGTTTCTATAAGAAACTTGGCCTTCTTCAGTTTACCAGTTTTAAGCTCGGAAAGGGCAAGCTCCAAAACATCAACATTCACTTGTTGGAGCTCACCAACCTTTAGCTTGACCTCCTTAACCTCCTTTAGGTTTTCTTTTTCAGCTATTTCAAGGATTGATGAAATTATGGCTTCAGCCAAAGCCCACTCGTGCATGAAAAAGCCTCTGCAAAGCTCACATTTAAAACATTTGGAGGAAATCGTTAAAAACTCTCGTGGTAGGCGAAATCCTTTTAAAGAACCGTTTTTCAAGCCAAATTTTGGTGACGGCCATGCCAAAGAAGAAGAAGGAAGAGAAGAAAGAGGAGAAGAAAGAAGAAAAGAAGTAGCTTTTCATCCTCAAAATGCCCCCCAGTTTCCTCTTTTTCTCTTGTAAAAGCATGTTGATGGTAGGAAAGTTTTAAACTTCCTTTCAAGCCTTTAAAAAGCTATGGCTGAAGACGCTGAGACACTTTCAGAATCAAGCCTCAGCGGAATAGGCAAGTACAGAGAACAAATCATTAATGGCCCTGTTGTTAAAACAATCTTTTGGCTAGGGACACCACCCCTCGTAAATCAGCTTGTTGTCGTTGCATACAACATTATGGACGTTTATTGGCTAGGTGTGTACAGTGAAAAGGCCATAGCTGTTCCTAGACAAATGTGGCCCATTCTCATGCTTTTTCAAGCAGTGGCAAACGCCTTGAACACTGCCAGTTTAAGTATGGTCTCACAGTATGTGGGAAGTAAAGCTTACAAAGAGGCTAGTGTTTCTGCCTCGCGTTTCTTCACACTAGCCTGTCTATCCGGTGGCACTTTGAGCGTCATACTCTTAACGCTTAGATACTCAATTTTTACAGTTATATTGTCAACGCCTCCAGAAATCTTCGACTACGTAATAGCCTACTCTGGCGTCATAGCCTTCGACGTGTTCTTCAATTACATAGCCATAACATACACTACAATCCTTCAAGGGATAGGTGATACACGGAGGCCAGCCATAGTCAATGTTTTGGCAGTTCTCGTCAATGCCACCTTGGACCCGTTCTTTGTTTTAGGGATAAGGCCTTTCCCAAGGCTTGGCGTTGTGGGCGCAGCCCTCACAGATGTTATGGGAAAAATAATTTCGATAACGGCTCTGACATATGTTCTCCGAAGGAGCTATCCAGAACTCAAAGTGAGGTTCACGGGGCAAATAGACTTCAAGTGGATGCGCCTAGTCCTCCGTATAGGATTGCCCATTATGACGTTAGGATTAATGAATGGCTTCGCCTTCCTCATACAGCTTAAGCTAATAAATATGGCGGGTGTAGTGGCAGCCACCGCCTTCTCCATAGGCTTTGTTGTTTTAGATGTTGTGGACGCCGTGCTTTGGGGTTTAAGTGGAGCCCCCGCCATAATGATTGGCCAAAGTCTTGGGGCAGAGAAGCCGGAAAGAGCTAGGGAAGTGGCTTGGAAGGCAACACTATTGCTGTTCATGCTTATAGCAGCTGGAGCGGCTGTGATTTATCCCTTTAAAAGGGGCATAGCCGACGTTTTCGTAGACGATGTAAAAATCATCGATGAAACAGACTTATTCCTTCAAAACCTTTTGCCAACCCTTCCATTTTTCGGCCTTTTCGCCGTCGCCTTATCCGTCGGAAGAGGCTCAGGTCGCACGTTTTTCCCCACGATCCTCGGAATTTTTAGGCTTTGGGGGCTTAGAGTTGTTTTGGGTTACGTTTTAGCATTTTCGCTGCAAATGGGTTCCCTTGGAGTGTGGCTAGCTATAGCAGTAAGCAACGTTATAGGTGGAGTAATTGCCGCACTGTGGATAAAATATGGAAGCTGGGCGAGGGCGATAATAAAAAATAAATGAACCATTGTATGTTAATGCCAAAAATCCTTGATTTCGGGTTTGAAATAAACATTGAAGAGGTCCGTCGACGGAAAACAAAAACTGTTTAGGGACAAATAGTTTAGTCATACGTAGCGCAAGCGTTAAAGTGTGTTTAAGGGTTGCGCGTTTATGGCTTTACGACATTTACACGTAGGCTTCGACGACACCGATTCGCCTAAAAGAGGATGTACAACGTATATTGCCGCCCTATTAGTGGAGAAACTGGAAAAACTCGGAGCCGTTTTTACGGACTACCCAAACCTTGTCAGGCTAAACCCAAATGTTCCATGGAAAACCAGAGGTAACGGCGCTTTATGTTTGAGGATAAAATGTGACGGGAAAATGGTTGATAAAATCAAGGAATTGGTTTTAACAGTTGTTGAGGAAAACTCTGACTTAACGTTTCGGGGCACAGATCCCGGCGTGGTTTTTTTCGCAAGGGCTAGGGTTCCAAAGGAGATCCAGGCTTTTGCCAAAGACGCCATTACCGGAATCGTGAATCTGAAAACAGCCCTAAAACTCATTAGACGGTTTGGGGCGGAGGCTGTCGGCTTCAAAGGCGGACGGGGAATAATAGGCGGCTTGGCGGCGATAGGTGAAACATTAAGGGGCGATCACACCTATGAGATTATCGCCTATCGCAAACCGGAGAACTATGGCAAGGAGAGAAGGATCGATAGAAATTCGATTCTGGAAATGGACAAGGCCACCGCTCCATACACGTTTAATAACGTTGATTATGAAACTGGAAGAGTTTTAATAACCCCTCGGGGACCAGATCCCATTCTGTTTGGGATAAGGGGTGAAAGCCCGGAAATAGTTAAGAAAGCCTTTGAAATGGTTAAGGCCCTTGAGCCCGTTGAGCGTTGGGTTATCTTTCGCACAAACCATGGCACAGACGCCCACCTAAAACGTGTCGAAAGACTAAGCCAACTTAAGCCATTCCACCCTGTTATAGCCAGAGGAATAGTGACGGTAAACCCGAGGATTGTTCCAAGAAGACATGTAATCTTCACCATCAGCGATCAAAGCGCCAGTGTTGACTGCGCGGCCTATGCACCCACCGATATGCTGAGAAAGATAGCCAGCAGGCTTATCATCGGAGACTATGTCGAGGTTTATGGAGGGGTTCGTCCGCCGTCGGCAAGTCGCCCCCTCACAGTGAACCTTGAAAAACTACGAGTATTGAAGCTTGCTTCAAAAGTGGTTTATCAGAACCCCGTCTGCCAGCAGTGCGGTAAACGTTTAAAGTCCATGGGTAAGAACAAGGGTTTCAAATGTGAAAAGTGTGGTTCGCGTTACCCAAACCTTAGCAAAGTAACTGTCAAAGTTAAGCGAGACTTGGATGAGGGATTATACATTGTTCCACCCCGATCCCAAAGACATCTCACAAAACCCATTGTACGGTATGGCATGGAGAAACGTCGAACCACGGAAGTTAGATTAATTGAGGGATGGCATCACCCGTAAGCACGTCATCTAGTCCTTCACCTTGAATATTTCGCAAAGCAGCCGGTAAAGCTCGTCACCACCTTCAACCTTGCAGAATAAGTCCTTTTCAGCCCTCAGTATCCGCCCCACCATTTGGTAGGTTTGTCTCCATTCCAGTTCATTCCACATCATTTTGTAGTGTTTTAGCTCTATCCACGCTCTGAACACGAGAACGACAAACATGCCGAGAGTTAAGGCTAGGTTTAACAAGTATATATCAATCAAGTCCAACGTTTTCCACTTCCGAGCCATTTACCTTTGAGATAATTTTTCCAGAGCCAATAAGCTTTAAAGATAGCGGTCTACATGATGTTTTTGGTGAAAAGAATGGGTGACATTTTGCCCCCAATAGTTTACGAGCTTGGTTTAGGAGGCTTTTTAGGCTTTATAGTAGGGTTTTCCGTTAAAAAACTGGGCAAACTCATACTAGTTTTAGCGGGTTTATTTGTCACCGTTCTCGTTTACTTAGGTTTGAGAGGTGTTTTAAGCGTGAATTACGATGCGCTTTTCAGGCTTTTAAGCGACCTTTTGGGAAAGGTTAGTGGAGCTTTTTCATGGCTCATTCACACAATAATACTTTTGCCTTTCGCCGCAAGCTTTATTGCGGGTTTCCTTGCGGGCTTCAAGCTGGGATAGTGAAATGGTTTAAATGTAGGCTGCTCCTTTATCCATTGGAAATCTCTAAACCGCTGGGAGACTGAGTCTTTGGAGAAGTTTCCAGCAGAAGAATACGTGCTTCCATTTTTCAAAGAAAACGGTTACGTTAGGAAACTGTGCCCAAAATGCAAGTCATATTTTTGGACTTTAAACGAGGAGCAGAAAACATGCGGTGAGGCAAGGGTTGAGGAATGCGCCTCGTATACCTTTATAGGCGACCCACCTACGAAGAGAAGCTACACTGTACGGGAAATGCGCGAGTTGTTTCTCTCCTTCTTCGAAAAACAGGGACACACCCGCATCAAGCCATACCCCGTTGTTGCAAGGTGGCGAGACGACATTTACTTGACGCATGCAAGCATAATAGACTTCCAACCATACGTGACGGAGGGAATAGCCCCACCTCCAGCAAATCCTCTTGTAATAGTCCAGCCATGCATTCGTTTAGTGGACATATCTAACACTGGTCCAACTTTTGGAAAATACTTAACTATCTTCGAGATGGGCGGGCACCATGCGTTTAACTATCCAGATAAGGAGGTTTACTGGAAAGATCAAACAGTACGTTACCACCATGCCTTCTCCACAGAGGAGCTTGGCGTAAAACCTGAGGAAATAACATATAAAGAGGACGTATGGTCTGGGGGTGGAAATGCTGGACCGTGTTTGGAATGCATCATTAGAGGCTTAGAGGTTGCAACCCTTGTTTTTATGCAGTACAAGGTCGTTGGCAACCAGCTTGTAAAACTACCCATAAGAACGGTTGACACGGGATATGGCATAGAACGATACGCGTGGCTTTCTCAAGGGGCTCCAAGCGCATTCCATACTATATATGGCGAGGTGCTGGACAAAATCTTTGAAATGGCTGGAATAACCAATATGGACTTGGAGCTTCTCTCTAAAGTCGCCCGCTTCTCTTACATCGTAAGCCTCGAAAAAACAACCGGCTTGGCTGAGGCTAGACAGAAAATAGCCGGAAAAGTTGGCGTCGACATGAACTTTTTGGACAAAATCTTAACGCCTATAGAACACGCTTTCGCCATTGCAGATCACACAAAATGTTTAAGCTTTATACTCTCCGAGGGGGTTGTACCATCAAACATTCAGGAAGGGTATTTGGCGAGGCTTCTGTTCAGAAGAATATACCGGTTGCTGAGGCTTTTGGGAATTCAAGATAGGCTCTACGACATTTTTGATATGCAAATCCGTTACTGGTCAGTCGATTATCCGCATCTCTTGGAGATGCGGGACGAAATAATGGAAATGCTCCATGTAGAAGAAGAGAAGTTTAAGGAAACGATTGCTAGGGGCGGCGCGCTTATAAAACGCATAACAGAGGAATTGAGGTCCAAAGGCAGCAAAAAGGTTCCTATTGAGACTCTTATAGAGCTTTACGACTCCCACGGGCTTCCACCTGAAATAGTTAAAGAAACAGCGGAGGCTGAGGGTTTAGCCGTCGAGGTTCCGGAGAACTTCTATGGGCTCGTGGCTGAGAGACACATGCATACCTCTAAACTCACGGACGAGGTTAGGCATGAAAAATGGATTGAGGATGAGGTGGCTGGCCTCCCAGAGACGGAGCCCCTGTATTACATGGATCAGTACATTACGGCTTTTGAGGCGAAGGTCATCAAGGTATTCGGGGGCAAATATGTGGTCCTTGAAAGAACATGCTTCTATCCAGAGGGGGGTGGTCAACCTCCGGACAAGGGTTTCCTGGAATTTGATGGAGGGAAAGCCGAGATAGTTAATGTTCAGAAAGTCGGCAAGGTCATTGTTCACGAAGTTGGCAGCGGAGTTCTTCCAAAGGAGGGGAGTATTGTTAGGGGCGTCATAGATTGGGATAGACGTTATGCACTGATGAAAAGCCACACAGCAACCCACGTTGTAAACGCTGCCGCCAGAAGAGTTCTTGGGCAGCATGTTTGGCAGTTTGGCGCGCAGAAAAACGTAGAGAGCTCGCGGCTTGACATTTCCCACTACCGCCGCCTAACATTAGAAGAGGTGCAGAAGATTGAAGCTTTAGCCAACGAAGCCGTCTTTCGCCAAATTCCGGTGGAGGTGAAGTGGATGCCTCGTACGGAGGCTGAAAGCCTCTACGGTTTTAGGCTTTACCAAGGTGGCGCTGTTCCTGGGAAGGAAATCCGCGTCGTCAAGATTGGAGACTGGGAGGTTGAAGCGTGTGGTGGCACTCATGTACGAAACACTGGCGAGATAGGTTTTATTAAAATAATTCATTCAGAGAGGATACAGGACGGTGTGGAGCGTCTCGAATACTCCGTTGGTTTACACGCCTTGAAGGCTGTGCAGAAAAACGAGCGACTCCTATTCAAGCTTTCAGAAATTCTGAACGCACCCCTAGAAAAACTGGACAAAACCGCAGAGAAACTTGTGAGAGACTTAAAGGAGGCAAACGCTGAGAAAAGGAGACTCATTAGAGAAATAGCAAGGCTGGAAAGCCTAGGTGCTGCAAAATTGGACGTTGTGGTTCGCGAGATAGACGGCGTCAAACTTGTCATGAGAGATTTTATGGAGGACATAAACGTAGACCGCATGGTTCAAACAGCCAGCGAACTAGTTAAAAGAGACGAAGCAGCTGTCGCCGTCTTTTACGGCTCAGACGGTAAAATTGCAAGGATACTGATTATGGCTGGACAAAAAGCCATAGAGAGGGGTGTAGACGCCAGTGAAATAGCCAGAGAGGCCTCAAAAATAATGGGCGGCGGGGGAGGAGGACGCGTAAACTTCGCTCAAGGCGGGGGCCCCCGGACGGAGAAGCTACAAGAGGCTGTTAAAAGGGCTGAAGAGGTTCTGGAAGAACAGCTGAAGCGCCATCAGCCAAAACCTTGATGGAAATTTTATTATTCTGTGTGCTTTCAAGCCCATTTATGGGCGAATCACGTTTTAAAGTTGGCATTTCCAGCAAAAATTATATGAAAAAGACAGCCATACAGAATTTCCAAAACAACTAGAGGGAGAAAGTTGGACATCATTGTTTGTGTTAAACATGTACCAGAAACAGCGGAGGCAGAATTAAAGATCGACGCCACGGGCAAGGGCATAGAAAAGGCCGGCTTGGTCTTCGACATAAACGAATGGGACGACTACGCGTTGGAAGAAGCTGTGCGCATTAAAGAAAAGTTTGGAGGAACAGTTACCGCAATAACCGTAGGTTCGGAGGAATCTGACAGCACTCTGCGGAAATGCCTCGCCCGCGGGGCAGACAAAGCCATACGCTTATGGGATCCAAAATTCGCTGGTTTAGACGCCTATGCCACAGCAAAAATTCTCTACAGCGCCATAAAAAACATGCACTTCGACCTTGTCTTGACGGGAGCTCAGGCTAGTGACGACGGAAGCGCCATTGTGGGCCCTGTTTTGGCTGAGTTCCTTGGAATCCCTCATGCTACAATGGTTAAGAAGATTGAGTTCGGCGAAGGCAAAGCCATTGTAAACCGTGAACTCGAAGGAGGATTAGAGGAGCGTTTAGCGGTTAAGTTGCCCGCTTTGTTCACCATTCAAACGGGTATAAACGAACCCCGATACGTCTCAATAATGGGCATTAGGAAGGCTATGCAGAAGGAAATAAAGGTTTTGGGGCTGGCGGACATAGGCTTAAGCGAGAATGACGTAGGCGAAGCTGGCTCTTGGCTTGTGTTGGAAAAACTCTACGTTCCTCCAGTTGAAAAACAAGCCACATTTTTGACGGGAAGCCCGGACGAAGTGGCCGCCAAAATCGTTGAAATTCTAAAGTCAAGGGGGCTGATTTAGATGGTTGAAATATTTGTGCTGGCTGAACATAGACAGGGACAGTTAAGGGACATAACCTTTGAAATGCTGACCAAGGCCAAAGAATTAACCGGAAAAATAAACGCCTGTTTGACGGCTGTTTTGCTTGGTAAAAACATTAAAGAACACGCAAAAATGTTGGCGGAATACGCCAACAAAGTTTTGCTGGTGGAGGATGAGAAACTTGAAAACTTCAACTCCGACGCGTACCAAAAAGTCCTCTCACGTCTAATCATGGAGCATAAACCAGCCCTGACGCTGATTGGACACACTTCATACGGTGTGGAACTTGCCCCAAGGCTTGCCGCAGCCTTAAACATCCCCTTAGCCACAGACTGCATAGACTTTGGTTTCGAAGGCCAGAGATTCACCGTAACCCGGCAGATGTATGGAGGTAAAGTGAACGCCAAAGCCTTTCTCCGCAAATCTGAAAGCTACATGGTCACCGTTAGACAGGCGGCCTTTCAAACACAAAAGCCTCAACCACCTCTTAACGGGGAAATAGAGGAAATTCCATCGCCTCTAACGGAGGAAATAACCACAAAACGCTTCTTAGAATACGTTCTACCACCACCTGGAGGCGTGGACATAACAGCCGCAGATGTGCTCGTTGGAATCGGAAGGGGCATCAAGGACCAAAGCAACATACCAATGGTAGAGGAGCTGGCAAAATCCCTGGGGGGTGTTTTGGCATGCTCCCGCCCAATAGTGGACAAGGGCTGGCTTCCAAGCGACCGCCAAGTGGGAACCTCTGGAAAAACCGTTAAACCAAAACTTTACTTAGCGCTGGGGATAAGCGGAGCCTTCCAACATGTTCTTGGGATGAAAAACTCCGAGCTGATCATCGCTGTTAACAAGGATCCAAAGGCTCCAATATTCAGCTTTTCAGACTACGGGGTTGTAGAGGACCTCTTCAAAATAGTACCAGCCTTGAAAAACAAGATAAATGAAGCGAAGGCTCAAAAAGCTGCATAGCGCCGGAGGAAGAAACCCGTGCATTTCAAACTGACCGAAGAGCAGATGGAAATAAAGCGGGCTGCCCGCGAATTCGCCGAAAAAGAGTTCACGCCGGAACTCGCCCTGGAATATGACCGTAGAGAGGAATTCCCACTGGACCTTTACAGAAAAGCCGCGAAGCTTGGTTTCACAAGCATGCGTATACCCGAGGAGTATGGCGGGCAAGGTTACGGCGTCTTAGAAGAATGTCTCGTTGTTGAAGAGTTCTGCCGCGTTGACCCCGGGTTGGGAGTGGCTGTCTCCCTTGGAAATTTAATGGTTCCAGACGTTCTGCTAAAACACGGCAGTGAAAGACAAAAGGAAAGGTATATTCCACCTCTGGCGAAGGGCGAGAAAATCGCCGCTGCAGCTTTCACCGAGCCTGAACATGGAAGCGACATAACCCGTTTAGACACAACAGCCCTAAAGGTTGGAAACGAATGGGTTATAAACGGTTCAAAACAGTTCATAACGAACGCTCCAATAGCTGACACCTTCATAATCCTTTGCCAAACAGATCCAAACGCCACACCACCATATAGGGGTCAAAGCCTTTTTTTGGCGGAGAAAGGCATGGCTGGCTTAGAGGCGACGAAGCTTCAAGGTAAAATGGGGATAAGGCCATGCGTCACAGGCTCCCTTGCACTTTGCGATCTCCACGTGCCTGAAGAGAACCTTGTCGGCGAGCTTAACAAAGGCTTTTACTACGCCCTTGAACTTTTCGACGGAACAAGGATAACAGTTGCAGCCCAAGCCGTGGGAATAGCCCAGGGAGCCTTTGAAAGGGCCCTCACATACGCCAAAACCCGTAAACAGTTTGGACAACCAATAATAAACTTTCAAGGAGTCTCCTTTAAGCTAGCTGAGATGGCGATGAAAATTGAAGCAGCTCGCCTGTTAACGTATAAGGCGGCGTGGATATATGACCATGAAAAGCCAAACCCCGCAGCCACCTCAATGGCAAAAGCTTACGCAAGCCGCGTAGCAATGGAGGTAACAGACGAGGCGATTCAAATTTTTGGCGGATACGGATATCTAGCCGACTATCACGTTGAACGTTTCCATCGTTGCGCGAAAATAACGGAGATCTACGAGGGTACAAGCGAAATCCAAAAACTGACAATAGTGAACTTTCTGCAAAAGCAAACATAACCTCAATTTTCGGCGCACGTCTAGTATAACCCATATTAAATATTTTATACATTCTGGTCTCCAATACGTCGACTCTAAGCATAACCGAGATTGGAAATGCCGCAAATAGGCCTGACAAAGTGACTGGAATGCACTAGGCACGTATTGGCCGTCAGGTCCATGCGAATATGCGGATAGGACAGGCATGGATGTTGTTCTAAACAAGTTGAAAGATCTTTACGCCAAGTACAACATGGAGATGTGTAAGCCTTCCCCCTTGCTGGAAGAGTATGTAAGCAAGGGCTGGCTTAGCAAGAAAACTGGAGGGGTTCTACTAGATGAATTTCGAACTTACCGAGGAGCAGATTGAATAAAAATGCCGTGGAAGAGTTTAAACCTGAACTAGCCTTAGAACTGGACCGTAAAGAGGAGTTTCCTCTAGAGCTTTATAGGAAAGCTGCGAAGCTTGGGTTTACAAGCATTTTTCCCGTAAGAGTATGGTGGGCAAGGCTACGAGCTTCTTGAAACATGCCTGCGCGTGTGTGGGTGCTTGCGTGGCTGACTGGCTTAAGCTTTCAGAAATAAAGGTGAGTATGAGGGCAAAGCTTATGGCAAAAGTGGCTCCGGAGGGAAATCTGACATATGAGTTCACGAGGCCCTAACAGTTTGCATCTGAATTTTCACTATAGAAAGTATTATTATTTAAAAGCGGTGTTATCTATTAGGTAAGGGTTTATTATGCCGGCTAAAAAGAAGAGGAAAGCCCAGGAGGAAGGAGAAAAGCTCGAAGAAAAGCCCTGGTACAAGTTTTACCCTCCAGGTGTTAGAAAACATATAGACTACCCCGAAATCCCCCTTCACGAGTTTCTAAGAAGTTCTGCTCAAAAATACCCGGATAAAACAGCCATCGTCTACTTTGATAGGAAAATGACCTATAAGGAGTTGAATCTGCTTAGTGATAAATTTGCAACAGCCTTGGCCGACCTTGGCGTGAAGAAAGGAGATAGGGTTGCTTTATTCTTGCCTAACATCCCACAGTTTGTGATATCTTATTACGGTGCGTTGAAAGCTGGAGCAGTTGTAACGGCTATAAGTCCCCTCTATAAGGAGCGGGAGGTTGAACATCAGTTAAACGATTCGGAAGCCGAAATCATAGTTGTACTTGACCTTTTATATCCGATTGTTGAAAAAGTTTGGGAGAAAACAAAGCTTCAAAACGTTATTATTGGAAGCTTAAAGGATTATATACCAACATTAAAAGCAGTTCTAGGATCCCTGCTTGGAAAAGTTCCCTCGCGAAGAGTTGAACGCAGAGCGAACGTATACTTTTTCAAGGAATTGATAGAAAAATACGAGGCTAATCCGCCAAAGGTGGAAATAAACCCGAGGGAAGACTTAGCCGCTTTACAGTACACTGGCGGAACCACAGGTACTTCCAAGGGAGCTATGCTAACCCATACGAATCTAGTCTCAAACGCCGTAATGTGCAAAGAATGGCTGCAGGCTAATGAAGGCGAAGAGGTTGTTTTAACGGTGCTTCCGCTTTTCCACATCTATGGCATGACAACAAGTATGAACGCTCCAATACTCTTTGCTGGAACAATGGTCCTTTTACCGCGTTTTGACCCATTGGCTGTTTTTCAGGCGATCCAAAAATACAAGGTGACTGTTTTCTGCGGCGCGCCCACGATGTACGCCATGCTCCTATCCCATCCAGATCTCAAAAAATATAACTTAACCTCAGTGAAGTTCTGCATATCCGGTGCGGCACCGCTCCCGCCAGACGTTCAGAAAAGGTTCATGGAGGTCACGGGCGGCGTTTTAGTTGAAGGATACGGTCTCACAGAATCTTCACCGGTAACCCATGCTAATCCTCTTGATAGAACCATGAAGACCGTGAAGATAGGTTCCATAGGAATACCATGGCCAGACACAGACGCAAAAATAGTTGACATAGAAACTGGCGAAAAGGAACTTCCACCAGGCGAAATCGGCGAGCTGATAGTTAAAGGCCCGCAGGTTATGAAGGGTTACTGGAAGATGCTTCAAGAAACAGCTGCTGTTTTGAGGAATGGCTGGCTTTATACTGGCGATATTGGCGAAGTGGATGAGGATGGCTACTTCTATATAACGGAACGCAAAAAAGACCTCATCAAATACAAGGGGTATAGCGTCTACCCAAGGGAGCTTGAAGACGTTTTATACGAACACCCAGCCGTAAAACTCTGCGCCGTAATTGGCAAACCAGACCCCGTTGCCGGGGAGATCCCCAAAGCCTTCGTAGTCCTGAAGGAGGGTATGACAGCAACCGAAGAAGAGCTCATGAAGTTTGTCAATGAAAGGGTTGCTTCGTATAAAGCCATAAGGGAGCTGGAGATTCGAACAGAGTTGCCGTTGAGCGCTGTCGGCAAGGTTCTACGCAGAGTTTTACGGGAGGAAGAGCTGAAAAAAGCGGCGGCTAAACCCTAGCCAAAATTCTCATTCTTATTTTAACTGATTAAACTGGTTCGTTTAGACATTTTCCCGTTTTTCTTGTCCATTCGTCAACGGGCATGGCGAATCTTTTCTCCACTACGCTTCTGTGGAAGCTGTTATAAGTGCAGAAGGGCATTATTTTGCCTTCCGGCGTGGCGTAGTGAATAACGCACTTTTGAACTCGGTCTAAGTCAAAGTTCCAGACGTCCATGAAATGCATAATCCCTATCATGACAATTCTCCGCATGAATTTTCCAAGAGCCTCGTAGCTTCCCCTCGTGACAACGTCCTTAAGTAAGCCCCTGATCAGCGGCGACTTCACCATAGGCAGAAACTCTAACATTTTCATCTTTGCCACTGTTCTTTTGCCCTTCAAGCCAGTGTAGTAGATGTTCCAGAAGATTTCGGCGAATTTATCCACGTCTATGTAGCGGGTTATAGGCTCGTATTCACCACCTTCCTTAACAACTATGAAAGTTGCAGCTCCACACATGGGGTGCATCGTAAACTCTGGGTAAACCCTGTTTTTAACAATCTCCATCCCCTTGGACACAGGCACGGGCCAGTTTACTGGACGCCAATCACGTTGAGAAATTTTTCCATCCGTCTGTTCCTCTATTAGTTTGATGGCGTCTGGAACCGTTATGCGCATTTTCCGCATTTCGTCCCGGCGGGCTCTCCCAGCCATAGAGATTGGCTGGATGTTGACGCATCTAACAACATCGTGGTTTTGGACAGCGTAGCGGATTATGTCTCCCAAGTCTTTATCATTAACTCCCTTCGCTAACGTTACAACCAAGACTATTGAGTCGAGTCCAATTTTTCTGGCGTTTTCCAAGACCTTTTGTTTAACCTGAACTAAGTCTGTTCTACCTCTCGTTTTCTTGTAGATTTCCTCTCTTAAACCGTCAAATTGAAGGTAAAGCGTGCTCACCCCTGCATCTATAAGCCTTTTAAAGTAATCTATGTCTTCTGCGAGGCGTAACCCGTTGGTGTTAACTTCCACATGGGTTATTCCAGCCTTCTTCGCTTCTGAAACGAGGTTTGGCAAATCGTTTCTTATGGTTGGCTCTCCCCCACTGAACTGGAGGGCGTTACAAGCCCATGGCTTGTTGCTTCTAAGCAGCTTAATCATGTCCACAATCTGCTCATAGCTTGGCTCATAAACGTAGTTCACTGCTCCAGCGTAGGCGAAACAAACGGGACAAGCCATGTTACACCTATTAGTCACGTCTATTATGCCTAGAACCGTGTGGGACTTGTGCTGGGTGCATAATCCACAATCATATGGGCAGCCTTTAATAGGCCTTGTGTGAGGGTTCTCTAAACCAGTCCCACAGTATTTAGCCTTATACCACTCCTCGTAAAACCATTTAAAGAGCTCAGCATCCCCCCAATACACATCCTCGAACTTGCCGTGTTCGGGACATGTTTTTTCAAGGTAGATTACGCCGTTGTCCTCGTATATTTTCATGGGAACCCTTTTTAGACATTCGGGGCAAACGCTTGTTGAGTAGCGTTCAAATTTTACAGTCTCCTGTTGGCTTTCAGCCATTCTAATCCCTTTGTTTCAGTGTTAATTTGGCTATGGCTTCGGCTGATATATTAAAATTTCCATAACTTTAATATGGTGAAAAGTATAATTCCATTTCATGAGCGAAAAAATAAAAGCCCTTTTGAAGAAGGTTGGACTCACCGACTACGAGGTAAACGCTTACGTCACCCTTCTGGAGAAGGGTGCCTTGACGGCGAAACAGATAAGCTACGGGGCGCAAATACCCTTCTCAAAAGTTTATCAAGTTCTCAATAGTTTAGAGAGGAAGGGTTGGATAGAGGTTTCAAGGAAAAGACCTAGCAGGTTTTTCCCGAAGTCTCCGGAGGCAGCGCTGAAGGCGGCGAAAGCCATAGTGGACAGCGAGTGGGTGCAGATTGAAAAAGCCGTTGTCGACGAGTTAATGCCCATTTATGAGAAGATCAAGAGCAAGGAGAAGTACGACATTTGGATTTTGAGGGGGTTGGAGAACATAATCCCAAAATTTAAGGAGATATTGAAAAACTGCCGCGAAGAGTTGCTCATAGCCATACCATCCCTTAGAGAGGAGCTTCTCAAGGATTTTCTCCCGTTTATCCATCCATCCCTCATTGGAGACAAGGTGCAAGTATGCTTCATGGTTCCAGAAGGATTCGATGGAAGTCTCTATGGAGTTTTCTCAAAAATAGGTGAGGTTCGAAAAAGGGACAAAATGTTCGGCGGAGGCGCCATATCCGATGGCGTTGAAGTGCTACTCATTTTCAGTGATGAAAGGGGAGAAGTAACAGCCATCTGGTCTGACCACCCTGGTTTGGCAGGGCTTGCAAAAGACTACTTCAATTACTTGTGGAGGGACTCGGAGAAGTGAACATTAAAATTTCGCATTTAATCTAACTGTTTAAGCTTAACGTGAGATGACGCTTGTGCGGATAAAGATTAGGGTCACTGGCATTATCCAAGGCGTTGGCTTCCGTCCCTTCATCTACCGCGTAGCTATGAGAAACGGCTTGAAGGGTTATGTCCGCAACATGGGCGACGCTGGTGTGGAGATTCTCATCGAAGGAGAGGAAAACGCCATAAACAATTTTCTTAAAGCCTTAAGGGATGAGAAGCCGCCTTTGGCGCAGATCCATGAAATAGTAGAAACCAGGCTTGAGGGGGAACACAAGTACAAGGATTTTAGGATCGTGAGAAGTTCTGAGGAGGCTGAGCTTTCAGGTTCTGTTGTGCCTCCAGACGTGGCGATATGCGGAGAATGCTTAAAGGAGCTTAGAGACAAGAATAACCCAAGATTCGATTATTTTTTCATCACTTGCACGGATTGTGGTCCACGTTTCACAGTTATTGAACGCCTTCCATATGATAGGGAAAACACAACTATGCGAGATTTTTCCATGTGCAGCTTCTGCCAAAGCGAGTACAGAGACCCGCTGAATAGACGTTTCCACGCCCAAACGGTGGCTTGCCCAAAATGTGGTCCCAAAGCCTATCTAATAACCAACGATGGTGAGGCTTTTCCATGTAAAGACCCTATTAGGGAGGCTGGAAAACTAGTTTCTGAAGGCTTCATTGTGGCTGTTAAGGGTTATGGCGGCTTCCATGTTGCGGCTTCAACTTTGAAAGATAAACCACTGGTAAGGCTTAGGAGAGCCAAGCATAGGCGGCAGAAGCCTTTCGCTATCATGGCTCGAGGCCTAGAAGCTGTTAAATCCTTCGCTGAGGTCAGCCCCAAAGAGGCTGAGCTTTTAACATCTCCCATGCGTCCAATAGTGTTGTTGAGGAAAAGTGCTGGCTACTACTTATCTGAGCTTGTTGCTCCGGGCTTGCACAACGTTGGCGTTATGCTGCCCTACACGGGTTTACACTACATGCTTTTCGACGAAGTTGATGACCCGGCTTTTGTTATGACAAGCGCCAACCCACCAAACCAGCCCATAGTTAAAGATGACGATGAAGCCTTGAAAACGCTCGGCAGCATAGTCGACTATTTCCTCTTCCATAACAGGCGAATTGCCCACCGATGCGACGACTCAGTGATACGGGTGCACGGCGAAAAACAGGTTTTCATAAGACGTTCAAGGGGCTACGCCCCCGCACCGGTTATGCTAAGGGAGAAAGCCCGAAAATGCGTTTTGGCCTTGGGGGGAGAGCTTAACAACACGGCGTGTATTTTGAACGGTGAGAAGGCTTTCATATCTCAGCACATTGGCGACGTGGAAAACGTGGAAACCCGCATTTTTCTCCAAAATGCCGCTGAACACCTAGCCCGCCTAACCAACAGCAAAGTTGAGGCTGTTGCGTGTGATTTGCACCCAAAATTCACGACAACAAGACTTGCCGAAGAACTGGCTTCTCTAAATGGTTGGCATTTTGTCCAAGTGCAGCACCACTTCGCTCACGTTGCCGCGTTAATGGCTGAACATGGCATCGACGAGCTTATAGGCGTCTGCTGCGACGGTTACGGTTATGGAGTCAACGGCGAGGCTTGGGGCGGCGAAATAATTTTTGCTTCAAGCAACTCCCTTGAAATGAAACGTATAGCCCATCTTGAAGAACAGCCGATGGTGGGCGGAGACCTAGCAACCCGCTACCCCCTCAGAATGGCGGCAGGGATTCTTCATAAAAGAGTGAGCGTAGATGGCTGGCTCGAGGAGAACACGCAGCATTTCCCCCACGGCGAGAGGGAGATTAGCCTAATCCTCCAGCAGCTTAAAAGCGGGTACGGTGTGATTATGACAACGAGTTGTGGAAGGGTTTTAGATGCTGCGGCTGCTATTTTGGGGCTATGCTTTGAACGCACTTATGAGGGTGAGCCAGCCATGAAGCTGGAATCGGCGGCCGTGGGCGGTAAAGACGTTCTTCAGCTTAAGCCCATAGTTAAGGGCGGTGTTCTTGAGACGACGGGCATGCTTCTCGAAGTTTTCGAAAAACGGAGGAAATGCACAGTTACTGATTTGGCTTTCTCTGTTCACGATTACTTAGCTAAAGGCTTAGCTGAACTTGCCGTTGAAAAAGCCTTAGAAAACGGCGTCAAAGTGGTCGGTTTTTCTGGAGGAGTAGCATGCAACGAAATCTTTACAACGGTGATGCGTGAATTTGTGGAGACGGCTGGTTTACGTTTCATCGTCCACGAGGCTGTCCCACCGGGTGACGGCGGCCTATCCTTTGGGCAAGCTGTTTACGCTGGACTCTTTCAATTTGAGACGCAACCGTTTTATTGACGCATGTATCCTTTTCAATGAGAGCCATGTGCCTAGCCATCCCCGCGAAAGTTGTCAAGATTCAGAATGGTAAGGCTGAAGTGGATTTTGGAGAGGGCATTTTGAGAGAGGTTGACGTTTCTCTAGTGGAAGTTAAGGTTGGCGATTATGTTTTGGTGCATGCCGGCTACGCCATCCAAGTGCTTAGCCGAGAGGAAGCCGAGGAAACACTAAGGCTGTGGCGGGAGCTTTTAGAAGCTGAAAGTTCGCTTCAACCAAGGTAGACGTGGTTGTTTGGAATGGCTGAGCATTTAAGGTTTAGGGATCCAGACTTAGCCAAACGAATAGTTGATAAGATACGAGAAACAGCGCCGAAAATGGATGTCGTAAAAATTTGCCATGTTTGCGGCACCCATGAATGGACGATAACCCACTATGGTTTGCGAAGCCTGCTTCCTCCAACAGTTGAGGTTATAGCTGGCCCAGGCTGCCCCGTGTGTGTTACACCGGCTTCAGAGGTGGATGAAGCTGTTGCCCTCGCCCTTAAAGGCGTCACCGTCACGTGTTTTGGAGATGTTCTGAGGGTTCCAGGTTCTGAAAAGTCTCTTTTAGACGCTAAGGCTGAGGGTGCTGATGTTCGGGTTGTTTACAGCATCATGGATGCCGTCCGCATGGCTAAGAGGGAGCCGGGTAGGGAGTTCGCCTTCTTCGCCATAGGGTTTGAAACCACAGCTCCGTCGACAGCGATTGAGGTTCTACGGAAGCCCCCTAAAAACCTAAGTTTTCTTGTCTCCCACAGGCTTGTTCCACCGGCAATGGAGCTTCTGCTTGGGATAGGCGACCTCCACATAGATGGCTTCATTGCCCCGGGGCATGTAAGCACAGTCATAGGTTTGAAGGCTTACGAGGTTTTCCCCAAAGCCTACCGTATGCCAACAGTTGTAGCTGGCTTCGAGCCTTTAGACGTGTTGTTCGCCATCTACATGATTTTAAGGCAGATAAAGGAAGGCACGGCACGCTTGGAAAACGAGTATGTTAGGGCTGTGAGCTGGGAAGGCAACCTTAAAGCCCAAGAAGTCATGTGTAAAGCTTTCAACGTTGTGGACGGGGAATGGCGGGGTCTTGGAAAGCTCCCCTTTTCAAGGTTCGCCCTAAAGGAGGATTACGCTGTTTACGATGCAAGAGAAAAGTTCAGAGTACGCATATCGCGGGGCAAAGACCTACTGCCCGGGTGTCAATGCCACCTTGTAATGATTGGAAAAATAAAGCCTACTCAATGCCCGCTTTTCATGAAGGCTTGTACACCGCAGAAACCGGTTGGAGCATGCATGGTGAGCATAGAGGGAACTTGTCGAATTTGGGCGAAATCCTCAATGGTTTAAAAGCTTTTATTAAGGATGCAACATACAAAATTCACTTTAAAATGAGGTGTGAAATGTGAGCTTTGAATCAAACAGAATATTGGGAGGTATAGGCGCAATAATCATGGTTGTAAGCATCCTCGGCTTGTTCACATCGTTTCCCGTCACGCTACTCCTATTAGTAGTCGGAGCAATCTTGGTTTTAATCGCCCTAAAGGGGTTTGCAGACCATTACCAAGACGGCGGCATATTCAACAATGCCTTATACGGGTTTATCATGGTGGTCGTTGGTATAGTGGCAACCATCGCCGTGTTTATTATGCTTGTCCTACGAGTGCTGGCTGAACTACAAGTTGATTGGACTAACCCGGTAGGAATTCAACAATACCTTATGAGCAACATGAATGTTGTTAGGCAAATTGCCGGAACAGCCATCGGGGCCCTAATAGTGTTTTACATATCAGCCATTATTTCCGCAATTTTGTTTAGAAAGGCTTTGGACGCGTTATCTGCCAGATCTGGTGAAAAGATCTTTGGAACGGCTGGTTTAGTTTGGCTTATAGGTGCAGTACTAACGATAATTCTGATTGGTTTGTTGATCGTTTGGATTTCATGGATACTTATGGCTGTAGGCTTCTTCTCAATGAAAACCGTGCAAGCTCAAGCTCAGCCAGCGGCACCTCTACAGCCTCAACCGCCACATCTCCCACCGTGACCCACTCTTTTGTTGGTTAAACTTAAAACGTTGAGAAGCAAACTGTGTATGGGCGCGTCTAGAATGAGCGGTGAAAACGAAAGAGCCTATTCGGGTAAATGTGTTGATTGTGGTTCGCCCCTAGTTTTGTATGAGATGGATTTCGAGAAGAACCGTAAAGTTATGCAGTGCACCCGATGTGGGCTTTTCCACTTCTATAAAAAAGACTTTTTCGGGAGGTGGAAACTGGTTAAGGCTGGAAGGGTTTCAGACCTCTGGAGAAAATCAAAATAACCTAGCATATTCTTGGAACTGGGTCTCCGACTGGTCTGGGGATTATTCTTTTTCCGCCGACAACTGTCTGCATGGCAACTAGGTTAAACGCATCTGTAGCTTCACCTATTATCTGGGCCTCCTTTCCCTCCTCGGTTGTCCTCAAAAATTCTAGGAGTTCTTCGGCTTTCTCTTTTACCACGCCTATGACTATCTTACCTTCGTTTCCAATTTCAAGGGGGTCTAAGCCTAACATTTCGCAAGCCGCCTTAACATCATTTCTTATCGGAATTTTATCCTCACAAATTAGAATGCCCACGTGGGATTTTTCGCTAAACTCGTTTAAGACGTCGGCTAAACCGCCTCGGGTTGGATCTTTCATGGCTGTTACACCGCCTACCTCGCCGAGGAAACGTTGCACCAAACGGTTTAACGGCTTCACATCTGATTTTATGCTGCTTCCGAAGTTCAACCCCTCCTGGGCAGATAGAACAGCCAAACCGTGTTCGCCTATGGTTCCGGAAAGGATTATTTTGTCTCCGGGCTTGAGGTTTGAGTCTAAAATCCAACGTGCTTTAAAGTCGCCTCTAAACCGTCTCACAATGTTTAGATTTTTCTCTAAGGCTTCGGTTCTCCTACCGATGCCCGAAACGTTTATGACGCAGCCGCCGAGACTGCCCTTCTCTACAACTTTCGTGTCGCCTGTAACTATGTTTACGCCTGCCTCCTCGCATGTTTGCCTCATGCTTCTCAAAATTTTTTCAAAATCGGACAGGGCCAGCCCTTCTTCAAGTATGAAGCCGCACGCTAGGGCATAGGGTTCAGCTCCTATAACCGCTATGTCGTTAACGGTGCCTGAAACAGCTAAACGCCCAATGTCTCCGCCTGGGAAGAATATGGGTTTCACGGCGTGGGAGTCGCTTTTCAAAACTATGTCACCGACGACCGCTGCATCATCCAAGGCCTCCAGCGGAACCTCCGCGCCGCTGAAACCGCCAAAATATTTCACGACGTAATTTTTGACCAGTTCATGCATCACTGTTCCGCCAGCCCCATGCAGCATGGTTATAACGTCTTTACCTGTAGTCAAGTTTCTCACCGTTCAGCCTTGCATACTAGGTTGTGGCTGGAAATAAATGAATCGCAACTTTTGGTCGTGCACCAAGTCAAAAGTTCTCCTAGTTTTTATGTGGCGTTCTAGTCCACGCCTTTACAAAGTATCTTTATGTTTGCAGCCTGTCTGAAACAGCTTCAACTGAATGGAAAACCATATAAATCGCCATGCAGCTGTTCAATTGCACAGTTGGAGAGTCTATCAAGTGCCAGAATGGGGATACTCGATACCTGAAGAAGCCTTAGACCCAGAGAAAACGGTTAAGGCCAGCGGGCGAGAGATTAGAGTATCCCATAAAGCAGCCCGCGAAATATGTAAAACCATAAAAGGAATGACTCTTACAGAAGCTAAAAAGTATCTGCGTGATGTGATCGCCAAAAGGAAAGCTGTTCCCTTCACGAGGTTCAAAAAGAAAGCAGCCCACCGCCACGGTTTGGAAAAAGCTTATGTGGGCAAATATCCGGTGAAAGCAGCTAAACAAATACTTAAGATCCTTGAAAACGCGGAGGCCAACGCTGAAAATAAAGGCCTTGACACTGAAAGGCTTAAGATAATTCACGCTTCAGCCTACCCGGGAATGAAGATTAAACGTTACATGCCTAGGGCTTTTGGAAGGGCAACCCCGAAGTTTGAAACCCTAACCCACGTGGAGCTTGTTTTAGAAGAACAGCCCGAAGCAGCTGTGGAGGAGGCTTAAATGGCGGTTGTAAAACATTTCATATCCAAGGCTAAGAAGAGGGCGGAGATAGACGAGTTTTTGCAGAAAAAGCTTGAGAAAGCTGGGTATGGCGGGGTAAACATCGCTGAAACCCCCCTCGGTACCCATATTGTGATCTACGCCATGCGCCCTGGGCTTGTTATAGGTAGAAGTGGTGAAACCATAAGGGAACTTGCCAAAATACTGGAGGAGAAGTTCGGCGTTTCAAATCCACAGATTTCTGTCTCCGAAATAGAGGTTCCAGAACTGAACCCTTACATCGTCGCCACTCGGATAGCCTCGGCCCTTGAAAGGGGCGTCCACTTCAGAAGGGCGGGTTTTTGGGCTTTAAACCAGATAATGGAAGCTGGGGCTCTAGGGGCAGAGATAATAATTAGCGGTAAGCTTAGAACCGAAAGAGCCCGCTACGAGAAGTTTAAGGCCGGCTACCTGCCGAAGTGCGGAGACCCTGCCATGAAATACATGCGGAAGGCTGAAGTTCACGTGCAGCTTAAACCCGGAATCTACGGGATTAAGGTTAGAATAATGCCCCCGGACGCCAAGTTTCCGGACAAAATCCAGATTGTGGAATCTCTTCCTCCGGAAATAGTCGCAGAAAGCCAGGAAAAAACAGCGTCGGAAACGGAAGAGAAAGTTGAAGAGAAGGTTGGGGAAGAAAGCGGGGAGGCTGCTGAGTAAATGCCGATAATCAAGGTTAAAGAGATCAGAGAGATGTCTCCCGAGGAGCGGGCTAAAAAACTTCAAGAGTTCCGTACAGAGCTCGTTAGGTTAAAAACTATGGTTAAGGCCGGTGGCGCTGTGGAGAATCCCGCAAGAATAAAGGAGTTGAGGAGGGCTATTGCAAGAATATTGACTATTGAAAATGAGGCAAAGCGCAGCACAACGGAGACGCAAGTCTCAAAGGAAGGAGGCGGGGGCAAGTGAAGGTGACGCCTGACATAATCCGATACGAGTTCATAGGCACCGAGGCTAAAGTTGTTAAAAGTACAAACCCGTACAGCGTTGGAATAAAGGGTAAAGTTCTAGATGAGACGCGGAACACTTTCACGATACTCCATAACGGCGAAAGGAAAGTGGTCATAAAGGAAACATCCCTTTTCCACTTTAAATTTCCCGACGGCACTATTGTGGAGATTGACGGCAACCTTCTAGTGGGACGCCCCGAGGACCGCCTTAAAAAGCGGGTTAGGAGGTTGTGGTGATGGCGTTGACTTTTAAGAAGCCCGAAAAAACGTGTAACGACCGAAATTGCCCATTTCACGGGAAACTCACGATAAGAGGAAAGATACTTGAGGGTGTTGTAGTCAGCGCCAAAATGGATAAAACAGTAATAGTGCGACACGACTACCTAAAATATGTTCCAAAATTTATGAGGTATGAAAGACGCCGCAGTCGGATACCAGCCCACAACCCGCCGTGCATAGACGCCAGGGAAGGCGATTACGTCACCATAGCTGAGTGTAGGCCTATAAGCAAAACCGTTTCCTTCGTTGTAGTCGAGAAAAAGGAGAGGGAGGCGAAGGGGGCTTAGTAAATGGCTGCGAAGGCGAAGACTAGGGGGCTTGTTGCGAAGGGAGTAATTGCGCAAAGGCCGAAAATATCCAGGGGGCTGCCTGTGGGCGCAATTTTAAGGTGTGCAGACAACACGGGGGCAAGGGAGCTGCGCCTCATTCAGGTGGTGGGCTATAAGGGACGAAGGGGCCGCCTGCCTTCTGCAGCTGTGGGAGATCGTGTGGCGGTTTCCGTCAAGCGGGGAACGCCGGACATGCGCAAGAAGATTTTCCACGCGGTTATAGTTCGGCAAAGGATGCCTTTCCGCAGAGCTGACGGCATTTGGGTTCAGTTCGAAGACAATGCTGCAGTGATAATAACTCCGGAAGGCGAGATGAAGGGCTCTGAAATCCGCGGCCCCGTAGCAAGGGAGGCGGCTGAAAGGTGGCCAAGAATAGCCAGCGCAGCAAGCATAATCGTGTAGCGAGGTGAAGTGTCATGCAAGTTGCCGTTAAAACATCTTCAAAACCCTCTAAACAAAGGAAGCTGCTGTTCCAAGCCCCAGACCACATACGCTACAAACATTTCGCCGCCCCACTGTCTCCGGAGCTGAGAAAAACCTACGGGATTCGAAGACTGCCGGTGAGACGCGGAGACACCGTGAGGGTTATGAGGGGCGACCACAAGGGTTTCGAAGGAAAAATTTCCCGCGTGGATAGGAAGAAATACCGCATATACATTGAAGGCTTAACAAGGGAAAAGGTCGACGGAACGACCGTTTTTGTTCCAGTTCACCCATCAAAGGTCATGATAACCAAACTTAACCTAGAAGATAAGTGGCGGAGACAAATCTTGGAGAGGAAAAAGAGGGGGAAAGAGGCGAAGGAAGCGGAAAAAGCCTCCGAGAAAATAGAGAAACCTCCGGAAGCAGCGGTTGAAGCGAGGCCGGAAGCAGAGGAAAAGCAACCGGAAGAAAAATTCCCCCAAGCTGAAAAGAAGGAAAAGCCTAAAACGAGAAGGCAGACGGCGAAAAAGGCTGTAAGAGAAGAAACAAGGACGGAGAAGAAGACTCGTACAGGGAAAAAGAAAACATCGGAGGAGCAGAAAGTTGGGTAAAAAGGGAGGTTCAACAGCTCTCAAACGTAAACCGGCGCCGAAAATATGGCCCATCCATAGGAAAGAGTACGTCTGGGTTGTGAAACCTACACCCGGCCCCCACTCCCTAGAAAAATGTTTACCCCTAACCATAGTGCTACGGGAAATCCTAGGGTTTGCAAAGACTAGAAAAGAAGCGAAAATAATAGTTTCTCAGGGAAAGGTTTATGTTGATGGGAGGGTTAGACGCGAAGACAAGTTTCCAGTCGGATTGATGGATGTCATCTCGTTCCCAGAAATAGACAAACACTTCCGCGTTCTACCATCCCACAAAGGTTTAATCCTCCATCCTATATCAAAGGAAGAAACAACATTCAAGCTTTGCAGAATAGAGAACAAAACAACCGTTAAAAATGGGCATATACAGCTGAACCTCCACGACGGCTCAAACGTTCTCATTAAAGTGGCAGACCCCAAAAACCCACAGGAAGATGTCTACAAAACCTTCGACATCGTTCAGCTGAGTCTCCCAGATCGGCAGGTCATTGGACACATAAGGATGAAGGAGAAGGATTTCGCAATAATAACTGGCGGCAAGAACATGGGAAAATATGGTCGAATCGTCGAAATCGAAGACGTGAAGGGTAGAAAACGCAGAGAAGCCATCGTGACGATAGAGGATGAAAAGGGGAACCGTTACCAAACTATTTTGGACTTCGTGTTCGTAGTAGGCGAGGAAAAACCTCTCATATCTCTACCGGAAATTTCGGAGGCTGCGCAGAATGTCTGAGGATGAAATTAGGAAGCAGTGGGAAGAAAACCCTATGCTTAAACCGAGGATAGAAAAAGTTGTAGTAAACATTTGCGTTGGGAAGTCTGGAGAACCCCTTGAAAAAGCGGCTAAAGTTTTGAAGGATTTAACGGGGCAAAATCCATGTAAGAGAAAGGCCAAGAAAACGATAAGAGACTTTGGAATTCGAAGGGGTGAACCCATAGCATGTGTGGTTACGCTTAGGAAACAGAAAGCCGTAGAATTCTTGAAGAGGGTTTTAAACGCGGTTGACTACAAGCTTCCGAAAAGCTGTTTTGATAATCGTGGAAACTTCTCCTTCGGCATAAAGGAACATATAGAAATCCCAGGAGTCAAATACGACCCTGAAATCGGCATCTTCGGCATGGATGTATGCGTTTCGCTATGTAGGCCTGGCTGGCGTGTCAAGTATAGGCAGAGAGCAAGGTCAAAAATTGGCTCCAGACATGCCTTAACCCCCGAGGAGGCTATGGTTTTCGTTAAAGACACGTTGGGGGTCGAAATAGTTTAGGGGTGTTAGGAAATATGGCCAAACAGAAACCTAAAAAGGTGCGGAAATACGGCAAGGGTTCAAGGCCTTGCATAAGATGTGGATCTTACGGACCCATTATTCGACGTTATAATTTATATCTGTGTAGGCACTGTTTTAGGGAGGTAGCCAAAAAACTAGGCTTCCGGAAGTATGAATGAGGAAAATGCCATGGACGTGCTGGCGAACGGTTTAACAGTAATAATGAACAACGAGATGCGGAACAAACGTGAGTGTGTGATTAGCCCAGCCTCTAAACTTTTGGGTAGGGTTTTGAGGGTTATGCAATTGCACGGTTACATCGGCGAGTTCGAATTTATAGATGACGGGCGCTCCGGAAAGTTCAAGGTTCAACTTCTGGGCAGAATAAACAAGTGTGGGGCCATCAAACCCCGCTTTGCAGTCCGCCTTGATGAAATTGAGGATTGGGAAAAGAAGTTTCTGCCCTCTAGGGATGTTGGCTTACTAATACTTTCAACCTCGAAGGGCGTGCTCACCCATAAGGAGGCTAAGGAGAAAAGGATTGGAGGAAGGCTTCTAGCCTTCGTCTATTAAGGAGGATTAGCGATGAGAGCTGTTGAAGTTTCAAAGGTCCTACAGATCCCCGACGACGTGGAAGTCACGCTGGAGGGGAAAAAGGTAACCGTTAAGGGGGCGCTTGGAACACTAACCAGAGACTTTTCATACGCTCCGGTCTCAATGGAGCTTCAAGGTAAAACCCTCAGGATTTGGGCTGAGTGGCCCAGCAAAAAGGAGAGTGCCCTCGTAGGCACGATTTACGCACATGTAAAAAACATGATCACGGGGGTCGAAAAGGGTTTCACCTACAAGTTAAAGATAGTTTTCTCCCATTTCCCAATCTCCGTTAAGGTTCAAGGCGACACCGTTCTAATAGAAAATTTTACCGGCGAGAGAAGCCCTAGAAAAGCGAAGATAATTGGCAACGTTAAAGTTAAGGTTCAAGGCGACGACGTGATAGTTCAAGGCATCAACATTGAAGAGGTCAGCCAAACGGCGGCAAACATAGAGCAGGCAACCAAGATACGGAGAAAAGACCCGCGGGTCTTCCTTGACGGAATATACCTCTACGAACGGAGCGAGGGAATGGACTAGATGAGCGAGCCGAAAGCCACAGCTTTAAAGAAAGCCCTGCGTTTAAGGGCTAGAATCAAAAAGAAGAAGCCTGACTTCGTCAGACAAGAAAGTTGGCGGTACGACCGCTTAAAAGAAAACTGGCGCAGACCAAAAGGCATAGACAACAAGATGCGCATGAAAATTAAGGGATGGCCACCAACAGTGAACGTTGGATACAGGGGACCGAAAGCTGCTAGGGGGATCCACCCATCCGGATACGAGGAGGTTTTAGTATACAACGTCGAGGATCTCAAGAAAGTTGACCCGAAGACACAGGCTATACGGATTGCCCATACTGTCAGCAAGAAGAAGAGGATGCAAATCATACAAGAGGCGCGGAGAAGAAAGATAACAATTTTGAATTTGGGCGAGACTAAAGAAGAGGTTAAAGAAGCTGTTGTCGAAGAAAAGAAGCCAGAGAAGCCCGAAAAGCCCGAAGAAGCCAAAAAGGAGGCTGAAGCTGGAGGCGGAGAAGAGAAAAGGGAGGCTGCCGCAGAAGAGAAGCCTAAAGCTAGACGGAGGAAGGTAAAGAAAACAGGGAGAAGCGGTGAAGAGGAGGGAAGAAGCGGGTAATGACAAACTTGAGAAGCCAAAGACGTCTAGCTGCGCAAATTTTGAAGGTGGGTCAAGACAGAGTATGGATAGACCCAAATAGGACGGAGGATGTAGAAGCCGCCATAACCCGTGAGGAAATTAGAAAGCTAATTCACGAAGGCGTGATTAAACCCTTAAAAGAGAAGGGGGTTAGCCGCGCTAGGGCACGGGTAATTCGCAAGAAAAAGAAGAAGGGCTTAAGGCGGGGGCCTGGCAGCAGAAGTGGAGCCTCTGGAGCCAAGGTTTCCAAGAAGGAGGCTTGGATGAACAAGATTAGGGCTTTGCGGAAGAAACTGCGCGAGCTGAAGGCTGAAAAGGCAATAACTGAAACAACGTACCGCAAACTCTACATTATGGCGAAGAGTGGAAAATTCGCTTCTGTTGCTGACATGGAACGATACATAGAAGCCCACGGCTTGTGGAGGAAACGCTGATGGCTAAGGACGCCCGCTACTGCGTACCCTACCGTAGGAGAAGAGAAGGAAAAACAGACTATAGGAAGAGAAAAGCCTTAATCCTTTCCGGAAAGCCTAGGCTCGTGGTTCGAGGCTCACTGAAAAACATCATAGTTCAGATAGTTGCCGCCAAACCGGGAGGCGACGAAGTTTTAGTTTCAGCCCATAGCAGGGAACTTCTTAGAAAATTCGGCTGGAAGGCTCCTAGGGGTAATCTCCCCGCAGCCTACTTAACAGGACTTTTATGCGGGTTGAAGGCTAAAGCCAAAGGCATAAACGAGGCCGTGCTGGACATTGGACTGCACTCCCCAACTAAGGGTGCAAGGGCTTTCGCGGCCTTGAAGGGAGCTTTAGACGCGGGTTTAAAGGTTCCTCACGGGGAGGAAATTCTTCCAGAAGAAGACAGAATAAGAGGGGTGCACATCGCCCAATATGCTAAAGCCCTAGCAGCCACTGAAAAATATATGACGGTGTTTTCCAAGTATTTGGAAAATAACCTTTCGCCTGAGAGACTTCCAGAACACTTTGAAGAAGTTAGGAAGGCTCTAATCGCCGCGTTCAAGGGTGGAGGTAAAAGTGGTGGCAGATAAAAGCAGCCTTGAACAGTGGGTTCCCAAAACCCGCCTGGGGAAGCTTGTGTTAGAGGGTAAAATAACCTCCATTGAAGAGGTTTTCATGGAAGGATTGCCCATTAGGGAGCCTCAAATAGTAGACGCCTTACTGCCAGACCTTCAGGAGGAAGTTATAAGCATAAACCTTGTTCAGAAGCAAACAGACGCGGGTGAAAGGTCAAGGTTTAAGGCTGTGGTTGCCGTTGGAAACAGGGACGGTTACCTTGGACTCGGAGCTGGAAAAGCAAGCCAAGTGCGGACGGCTATTGAAAAGGCGGCAGCCAACGCCAGACTCAACATAACACCTATAAGGCGTGGATGTGGAAGCTGGGAGTGTGGATGTGGAAAACCCCACTCGGTGCCATTTAAAGTGGAAGGTAAATGCGGCGGCGTCAGGATAGTTGTAATTCCGGGGCCTAGAGGTTTAGGACTTGTGGCCAGCGAGGTTGCAAAGGTTATCCTTGGACTTGCCGGAGTAAAGGATTGTTGGACTAGAAGCTACGGCTCAACAAGAACCGTTCCATCCTTCGCCTACGCCCTCTTCGACGCCTTAAAGAAAACATACAGCCTGATAACGCCAATGGATTGGGTGAGATAGTTTGGCTGAACAACGGCAGGAGCGCAGGTGTATAGCAGTTGTAAGGGTTCGTGGAACCATAAGTGCCTCCCTGCAGGTTAGGGAAACGCTTCACATGTTAAACCTGAAGAGAAACAACTATGCGGTTTTAATCGACAACCGTCCATCATTCCTTGGAATGCTGAAAACCGCGCAAAGCTTTGTCACGTGGGGGGAGGTTTCAAAGGAGACTATAGCAGCTTTGCTGAAAAAGAGGGGCAGGCTTGTTGGAAACAAAAAGTTGACGGACGAATACGCGCAAAAGCTCGGCTTCAAATCGCTGGACGAGCTTGCAGAAGCCATATACAACTGCAAAGTCGAATACTGGAGGCTTCCAGACATACAGCCATACTTTAGACTGCACCCGCCGACGAAGGGGTTTAAGGGCAAAATAAAAAAGAGTTACGGTATGGGCGGCGAACTCGGGTACAGAGGTGAAAAAATTAACGAACTATTGGAGCGAATGATTTAAGTTTTTCCACACCCTTTTTGGGCGATACCTTTTATAGCTAGTTTACAGATGCCATTAAGCTGTGAGGGAGAAGCTTCAAGATGAGATGGCGGAAAAGCGAAAGGCGTCCAAAATGGTTTAAAGCTGTGAAGAGGCTAGATGAAGCTGAGGGCGGAAAACGCCCCAAAACATTCGTCTTTAGAAATGTTAAATCCAGAGAGTACACGCATGGACGCAAAAGGCTTGAAATAGACGTCTCTAAATGTAGGGAGCCCAAGCCCTTACTGGACATTCTGAACCTAGAAGACAGCGTACTTGTCGTTGCGGAGCTTAAAGGTTTTAAGAAGGAAAACATAAAAGTCAACGTGGACGATACATTGTTAATCCTCTTAGCCAAGAATCAAAACCGCAAATACTACAAACGTCTAAATTTGCCGGCAAGGGTTATCCCTGAATCCATGCACACAACTTATAAGAACGGAGTGTTGGAAATAAGGCTTAAAAAAGCCGTAAAAGAAAACGCAATAAGCAAACTGGCTGGTTAAGAGATGCCCCACAGACTTAGAAAAATAAGGAAGAAAAGAGGCTCCAGAACATGTGGATACGGCAGAGTAGGCCAGCATAGAAAATCGGGTTCAAAAGGCTACAGGCATGCAGGACGCCACAAGCACTTATGGACGTATGTCGTAAAGTATGAACCAGAATACTTCGGCAAAAAGGGTTTCACTTCGCCCCAAAGTCTAAGGAGGACGGTTAAAGCCATAAACGTTGGAGAACTGGAAGAGAACATTGAAAAATTCCAGCCAAAAGAGGAAGAAGGTAAAATCTTCGTGGACTTGGGTAAATTTGGGATAACAAAGCTTTTAGGGTCTGGAAAGGTCACAAAACCGCTAGTTATAAGGGTTGCTTCATGCTCCAGAACCGCTGCTGAAAAAGTACAAGAGGCCGGCGGTCAGATTCTGACACAATCGGTTGAAGAGGAATCTGGAGAGTAGCGTTAGCTCATGGCTGGAAGGTTCCTAAACTTTTTTAAGCCAATTTCAAGGTTCATTCCGGAGGTTAAAGCTCCGGAACGAAGGGTCAGCTTCAATGAGAAGCTTTTCTGGACAGCCATAGCCCTCATAATCTACCTAGTAATGGCCAGCAACGTCTGTCGTCTCTATGGAATCCAGAGGGAGGAAGAATTCGCCCCTCTGAGAATAATCTTTGCCTCAAGCCGCGGCACCTTAATGGAGCTTGGCATAGGCCCGATAGTCACCGCCGGTCTAATACTGCAGCTTCTAGTCGGCTCGGCCATGATAGAATGTGACATGTCAAAGCCCGAGGACCGGGCGTTATTCACAGCGGCGAGCAAAGTCCTCGCCTTGATACTTACAGGCGTTCAAGCGTCCGCGTACATAATAAGTGGCATGTACGGCCAACTGCCGGGTCCAACAGCCGTCATCGTTTTCCTGCAACTGTTAGCCGCTGGACTAATAGTCATGCTTTTAGACGAGCTTATCCAGAAAGGCTGGGGTTTCGGAAGCGGTATAAGCCTTTTCATAATGGCAGGCGTCGCCCAGCAAATTTTCTGGGAATGCTTCAACCCCTCACCGCCTGTGGACGTATACGGCAGTTATGGCATATTCATCGCCCTAACGCAGACAGTGATAAGTGGAAAACCAGTTACAGGTCTCCTACTTAGGGGAAATTACCCCTCACTGGTCGGTCTCTTAGCGACCATAGCGGCTTTCCTCGTAATAATTTACATGGAGGGCGTGAGGGTTGAACTACCTTTATCTTACGCTGGCTATCGCGGATTTAGAAGTCGCTATCCAATTAAACTGTTGTATGTTTCAAACCTTCCGGTGATTTTCGCCTCAGCCCTCTTTGCCAACATATACTTCTTCTCCTACATTCTCTGGAGCCAACCATGGGGCCGAAACAACTTCTGGGTAAACCTACTGGGATGGTATAGGCTTGAGGGAAACCACTATGTGCCAGCCGGAGGCCTAGTCTACTATGTTACTTCTCCCGGAAACCTTTCAAACGTTATTGCTGAACCCGTGAGGGCTTTAGGCTACCTAGCGATTTTGGTAGCCTTCTGTGTAGTTTTCTCGCTCACTTGGCTTGAGGTTGGCGGTTTAGGACCCTCCACAGTCGCTAAGCAGCTTGTGGACGCGGGTTTGCAGATTCCCGGATATAGGCGCTCTGAAAAGGCTGTTGAACAAATTCTTAAACGCTATATTCCGGCGGTTACGATTCTCGGCGGAATAATAGTTGGACTTATAGCGGGCTTATCAGACTTCTTCGGAGTGTTCGGCTCAGGGATAGGAATACTTCTCTCGGTGGGCATCATATACCAATACTACGAGATTCTAGTGCGGGAGAGGGCTGCTGAAATGTATCCAGCCTTCAGAAGAATCTTTGGAGAGTAAAGGAAGAAGTAGCCATGCTTCCCACAACCCCTCCCGGCTCAACACTTTTCCTTTTTGCATTAGCCGCCACATTCACTTTCCTAATGAGTCTTGCAAACCGTCTCCTAACAGACCCTGAAAAGCTTAAGGCCTGGAGGAGAGAAATCTCGGAATACTACCGCCAATTGAGGGAGGCTCAGAAAAGCGGGGATAAAAAGCAGATGGAAAAACTCATGAAAAGACAGCAGTACATTTTGCAGCTCAACGCGAAAATTTCTGGACAATCCATTAAAGTAATGCTCATTTTCATAATTCCTCTTTGGGCTGTTTGGATATTTCTTGGCGGAATATACGGCGCAGCCGAAATCGCCTATTTCCCGGGAATTGGATGGCGACTGCCTATCCCGCTTTTTGGCTCCTCCCTGATTTGGTGGTATACGTTGTGCTCTCTCTTTTTTAGCACATTATTCTCCCATTTATTTGGCCTAGTAAGCGTGGAGTGATGTGGGAATGCCGAGGCCAGCCTTACGGACAAGAAGTCGAAAACGCGTTTCCAAAGCCTTACCGGGAGGACGAACAGGCATACACTTTAAACGCGAGGTTCCGGCCCAAGCTAAATGCAGGGTCTGCGGCGGCCCGCTCGCCGGAATCCCCCGCTTACTCCCCTCAGAGTTTAGGCAGCTCAGCCGTTCTAAGAGGAAGGTTTCAAGAATCTACGGCGGACAAGTGTGCCCGGACTGTCTAAAAACAGCATTAAAACAGGCGGCGAGAACCCAAAGCGTTTCCAGCTGAGGCTGAAAGATGGCCGAACAGCCCGTGGTCATATGCATCTGCGGCATGGCTGGTAGCGGCAAAAGCACAGCGGCCAGAAAACTAGCTGAGAAATATGGCTTAAAATACTACTCCGGCGGAGACGCCCTAAAAGCCCTGGCAATGGAGAAAGGATACAAGCCCATGGATAAAGGCTGGTGGGAAAGCGAGGAAGGCCTATCCTTCCTAGAGAACAGGGAGAAAAACCCCGAGTTTGACAAGGCTGTGGACCAGAAACTCCTCGAAATAGCGGAGCGGGGCAACGTCGTGCTGGACAGCTGGACCATGCCGTGGCTTCTCAAAAAAGGCTTCAAGATATGGTTAGAGGCTTCTCCGAGGAAAAGGGCTGAGAGGGTTGCTAAAAGAGACGGTATAAGCGTCAAAAAAGCCTTGGAGGCTTTGAGGAACAAGGAGGAAAAGACGAAAGCCATCTATAAAAGGCTGTACGGCTTCAGCTTAGGCGAAGACTTCACACCATTCCACCTAATACTCGACACAGACCACCTAACGGCGGAAGAGGTCTTCCACATCTTGGTTCAAGTCTTGGACAAAATGGTTTTTAACAAACAGCTAAAATCTCGCGATCTGTAGATTCTGGAAAACACCTCTATAAAAGTCTTCTAGACCATCTCCTTAGCATCGAGAAGGGATCATTGAAGTATGTAGTTTGGGGTTGATGCGCATGCGAGCGCATCGTTCTCGGCGCCTCCAACCTAGAGGCTTAGGTTGCGAAAGCTTAATGTTGAGCGCTGCATGACCAAAAATACAATAAACTCCCTTAGAGTGTAAAGCGGAGACGACAGAATGAACAATTTTGTTTCAATCGTAGTGACAACGTTCAACGAGGAAAAGTATATCGAAAAGTGTCTACGTTCACTGCGCAACCAATCCTATCCTTGTAAAGAAATAATAGTGGTGGACTCTGAATCAACAGATAGGACTGTTGAAATTGCGAAAAAATACGCTGACAAAGTTGTCGTTAAAAGGTGTTCAATTCCGGAGGGCAGAAACATTGGAGCGAAAGAAAGCAGGGGCAACCTCCTACTTTTCGTAGACGCCGATGTGATCCTCGCTCCAAACTGGATAGACACCGCCATCCCTCACCTAGGCGATAATTGCGTTGTCGCCGTTTACGGTGATTTGTTCCCTGTAGAGTCCGGCGTCAAAAACAAGCTGGTCTACAGTATTTTCGGTTTCACCAACTTTTTCTCCAGAACATTTGCTAGAAAAACACTGTATGCAGAGTTGGGAACAGCCGTCATGGTAAAGAAGCATGCTTTGAAAAGGATTGGCTACTTTTCCGAGGGCATCTGTTTAGATGACATAGACTGCTCTTTGAGGTTAAACAGGATTGGAAAAATAAAATTCGTAAAGCAAGCCTACGGCTACGTTTCCACCCGGAGGTTTCAGAAAACCGGCTACTTAAAACTCTCCCTAATATGGCTCGTCAGCGGCAACGCCTTCCTTTTATTCAAGAAACCGTTGATTCCAATGTATACGAAAGCATTTCCATAGAGTTAAGCCAATAAAACAGGCTGTGGAAAAGATATTTGTGTCTCCTGATATTAGCCCTTTCTGGTTAGATGTGTAGGGTGGCACGTGTGTCATTTCTTGAATGCAACTCCTGCGGCTCAAGATTCGACGCCTTCCCGCCCAAATGTCTTTGTGAAAAATGTGGTGGGCTTTTAGAGTATAAATATGACCGTGAAAAGCTTGAAGAAGCGAAGTTTGTTGGAGGGTTTTCTTTCTGGCGTTATAGACAATTTATGCCCGAAGTTAGAAACGTGGTTTCCATGGGGGAGGGGGGGACCCCCATTCACTATGCGCAGCGGGTTGCCAAAACCGTGGGGTTCAGAGGGTTCTACTTTAAGGATGAAACGCGGAACCCGACAAACTCCTTCAGGGACAGGTGTGCAGCCCTCTTAGTTTCAAACGCTTTGGATCTAGGCTTCAAGACCGTTGTCTGCGCCACAAATGGAAACCTAGGGGCTTCTATGGCGGCTTATTGTGCAAAGTTTGGGCTCACATGCCACGTCGTGGTTCCTAGAAGCGTTGATTTGGGGAAGCTCGCCCAAATGATCGTTTACGACGCTATGCTCGAGGAGTATGGTGAAATAGTTGATGAGGCCTTAAAAAGGGCTGAGGAAATATCCAAGGAGACGGGCTGGTACCAGGGCTCCGTGGAGCTTAACCCTTTGGCTTTGGAAGCCCTCAAAACGATAGCCTACGAGGTTTTCGAGCAGATAGGGGTTCCAAACTGGTTTATTGTTCCAATGGGGAGTGGCGGAACCCTGCACGCTATATGGAAGGGGTTTAGAGAACTTAAGGAGACCGGCAAGATTGACGTTTTGCCAAAGATGGTTGGGGTTCAAGCTGAAGGCTGTGCCCCCATAGTCGACGCCTTTTTGCAGAAAACAAGCAAGCCCTTTTTGGAAGCGAAACCTTCAACCCACGCCCTTGCAATTTTAGTTGGAAACCCAACTTATGGATGTCTTGCGCTTAACGCCATAAAAGAGTCTGGGGGCTTAGCCTTGGCGGTTTCTGACGAGGAAATTTTCTCGGCGGAGAAGGAAATAGCGAAACTTGAAGGGATTTTCGCTGAACCAGCAAGCGCCGCCACCTACGCCGCTGCCAAAAAGCTTGCAGACCAAAAGTTGGCCGATAAGGCGGATAAAGTTGTGTGTCTGATAACCGGGAGCGGACTTAAGGCAACCGATGTTTTACAAGCCCTAACCAAGAGGAGGAAGATGGCTGTTATCGGGCTGGAGCTGAGCACTAAAGAAAAAATACTGAGAATTTTAAGCGAGAGGGAGGCATACGGTTATGAACTGTGGAAAGAACTTGGAAAAACCATGACCAGAGCGGCTGTCTACCAACACCTCAACGAACTTTCAAGCAAAGGTCTTGTTGTATGCTATGAAAAGGATGGGCGAAAGTTTTTCCGAATAACGAAACGTGGGGAGGAAGTTCTCCAAGCGTTTGACGCCATTAAAATTCTGACGTAGCCTTTAGCCGTTTATTAGCGGCAGAATTGAATAACTAAGTTTTGAGCTCAGAGCTTTCGTCACGATCATCAGTGTCTACTGGGTGTTCTCATCATATCCTTGGCATTCTATATTGCAGTGGCTTCGCCGAGTTTTACTGCGAGTTTTGTTCCGGAAAAACTTTGCGTTGACAATTTTCATCCCCGTGGAGTCTTGGTTTGGGTAGGCATATTCGCCATTTTTATGGTTTCAGCCCTCGCGTTCACATCAGACCTGAATTCGGCTTAACCATTGCAACACCCATCGTGAAAGTTGTTAGGCGAGCCTCACCGCAAATTAAAACTTACCGCAAATTAAAAGCTAGACTTGAAAATTTAAGGGAGTTGAGGCGAACAGGGCTTGAAACTACCTCTCGGAAAGGTTCCAGTTGAGGTGTTAGAAAGGGTTGTTTTCAAAAATCTGGGAGTAAAAAGGGCTGAGGTTGTTTTAGGTCCTTCGGCGGGTTTCGACGGGGCAGTGTTAGATTTAGGCAATAAATCCCTTATCGTTTCCATGGACCCCATAACGGGAGCCGTGGAGAGGATAGGCTGGCTTGCAGTTCACGTAAACGCTAATGATGTGGCTACCTTCGGAGTTGAGCCAGCCTTCTTCTCTTCGTGTATCCTCCTACCGGAACAAGCTGACGAGGAGAAGGTTGAGATGATATGCTCTCAGATGGATAAAGCTTCTAAAGAGATCGGAGTAGCCATAATAGGCGGGCACTGCGAGGTCACTCCGGGTCTCGCCAACCCCATCGTAATTGGGTGCGCCATCGGAGTGGCTGAAAGGGGTGAATATGTAACGGCAGGAGGGGCTAAGCCGGGAGATCTGCTGATTTTGACAAAAAGCGCTGGAGTTGAGGGGACAGCAATCCTTGCGACGGAACACTACAAATTCCTTTTGAAAAACGGTTTCAACCCCGACTTATTGAAATCTGCGCAGAGATTTTTTAATGAGATAAGCGTCGTGAAGGAGGCAGTCCTAGCCTTTAAAACAGGCGGCGTGAATGCCATGCACGACCCAACAGAGGGCGGCGTTCTAGGAGGAGTCCACGAAATGGCTGACGCATCGCGCCTCGGCGTGAAAGTATTTGAAGAAAAAATACCCATAGCTAAAGAGACCATCGAAATATGTAGGTTTTACGGAATAGACCCACTTCAGCTAATAAGTTCAGGAGCTTTGCTCATAGCTTCAAGAAAGGAGAAAGCCGAAAGAATAATCGAGAAGCTGAGTGAAAACGGCATAAAGGCCTCCATCATCGGCGAATTCCTCCCATCCAGAAAGCAGCGACTTTTAGTACGGAAAAACGGTGAGGTGGCACCTCTTCCCCGTCCACAAAGTGATCATTTGTGGCTTGCACTGGCAAAATGCAGATAAACCTCAAGAACTTAAGCTTTAAAACCAAAAGGGAGAAGGATGGCTTACACAAATCTTGGAAGGACAATCATAACAGGCGGAGCTGGCTTTATAGGAAGCCATTTAGTTGATAAACTTTGCGAGAAACAGGTGGAAGTTGTTGTTTTTGACAATTTAAGCGCTGGAAGACTGAAAAATGTTGAGAAATGGTTGAACTCCCATAATTTCAAGTTTGTCCTAGGCGACCTTCTTCATGATTTTGGAAAAATCCTTGAATCGTTGAAGGGTTGCGAAACAGTTTTTCATTTTGCGGCAAATCCAGAAGTCAGAATAAGCTCGGAAAACCCTAAAATCCATTATGAACAGAACATAGCAGCAACCTTCAACCTCCTAGAGGCTGTCCGCAAAACAGACGGCGTTAAAACCATCGTTTTCGCCTCCACATCTACAGTTTACGGGGATTCAGAAGATATCCCCACACCGGAGGATTACGGTCCCTTGAAACCCATCTCAATTTACGGGGCGGCCAAACTGGCTTCTGAGGCTTTAATGACAAGCTACGCCTACAACTACGGCTTTAAGACAGTCATATACAGGCTGGCAAACATAGTTGGTTCAAGGGCGCGCCACGGGGTTGTCTACGACTTCGTTAGGAAGCTGCTGGAAAACCCTAAGAAACTCGAAATTCTTGGAGATGGAACCCAGAAAAAGTCATATCTACACGTTGAAGACTGCGTGGACGCCATATTATTCGGATTAAACGTGGCGCGTGAAAGAGTGGAAATCTTCAACGTGGGCTCGGAAGACCGGATATCAGTTAAAGAGATAGCCGACATAGTGTGTATAAAAATGGGTTTGAAAGGAGTTCAGTACATGTTCACGGGCGGAGTTGATGGTGGAAGGGGGTGGAAGGGAGACGTAAAATTTATGCAGTTAAGCATTGACAAACTTAAGAAGTTAGGCTGGAAACCCAAACTAAACAGCCGTCAAGCCGTAGAAAGGGCTGCTGAAGAAATTTTGAGGGAAGAGCTGAAGGAATGACCGTTGGAAGAGAAAGGTGAAGCCCTTTCCCCAAAAGTGTCAATAGTAATCCCCGTTAAAAATGGAGCTGAAGAAATAAGGGATCTCCTAGACTCTTTAATGCAAATCGACTACGACACGGATAAGCTTGAAATAATAGTTGTGGACGGCTGCTCAACGGACGGCACAAGGGAAATAGTTTCCAAGTATCCCGTTAAACTTCTGGTCGAGGAAAAACCCGGAGTCAACGCTGCCAGAAACGCGGGAATAAAAAACAGCACTGGTGAAATCATAGCCTTCACAGATCACGACTGCGTTGTCCCACGAGACTGGGTTAAAAAGATAGTCGAAAACTTAAAAGACCCGGAAGTCGGCTGTGTTGGGGGTCAAATTTTAAGATATAACAACGATTTTCTGGCGAGGTATGCTGACGAAAGCATAATTCCAGTTATGCGGATCTTCAGCAAGAAAGTTTTGTTGAATAAAATAAGCTCTCCGGCCTACTATCCTGTTGGATGCAACTTTGCAGTGAAGAGGGAAGCTGTAGAGAAAACAGGTTTTTTCGACGAAAGGTTTGAATACGGCTTCGACGAATTAGAGTTTGCCGAAAGGGTTTGCAAGAAAGGGTACAGGATACTGTTAACCCCAGAAATCACCGTTAGACATAAACACCGCTCAACAGTCTCCGAACTTCTTAAACAAGCCTACCGCTATGGGCAGGGTGGTGGACTTATTCCCAAAATTAAAGGAGTCAGTAGTACACTGTCCATGTGGGTTTTATTGAGTATGACAGCCTTCTCTTTATGGTTTTTCTCAACCATAGCCTTAGCCGTATACGCGATACTAACACGTTCCACTGCATTACTGTTAACGTTTTTCTCCCTCCTTTTCTTCCCACTTGTGGGGCTTGTGGTGTTTTATGCTTTCAGAACCTTTCGCTCCGGGGATGGCATGTATAAGCGAATGCTAGCTTACCCCTTCTTGGACATCGCTCGATCCTTAGCCTTCATAGCGGGAGTCCTACAACGTTTATTGAAACCCTCAAAGCAGAGTTTTTCGCGGAAAGTTTAAACCAGGTAACGCATAAATGCTCTTCAAACGCCGTTAAGACAGAGTTGGTTGAGATGGCGGAAAAGGAAGACCCCGTTAAACTGCATAAGGACGGAAACACCCTTTATGAACTTGGAAAATATGCAGAAGCTAAGGAAAACTTTCTGCGAGCCTTCGAGCTCTACCAGAAAGTGAACAACTTCTTCGACGCAGCCTACTCGCTGTTCAAAGCTGGAGAATGCGCCTTCATGCTCAAAGACTACGAGAAAGCCGCCGAATACTTCCAAAAATCCGCAGATCTATCCTTCAGCAAGGGATTCGAAAGATTCGGTGTAAGCGCGTTAGAATACGCGAGAGACTGCTATAAGGTGTTGGCACAGAAAGAGAAGGCTGAAGAACTGGATAGAAAAATCAAAGAGGTCAAAACGAGGCTGGAGCAAGCCTTCTAACAACCACTTTCTTTTCATTCTCTAAATCTATTTAGCGAAGCTTGCGTAAACTACCATATGAGCTGAGTCAGGACCGGTTATGCCAACCCCCTTTAGGGCTTTGGCCGAGTTATGTGACAAATTAGAGGGTATGAGGAAGCGTATTCCAATGGTCAAACTTGTTTCCGATTTCCTAAAGACCCTTGAGCCTGAAGAAATTGAATCCGCTGTTTCAATGATTCTTGGAAGGGCTCTCCCTCAGGGAAGTCAACAATCCCTTGATGTAAGTTGGGCAACATTAAGCGAGATTATAAAACGCATAACGGGAGTGAGCTGGCAGGTTTTCACAGAAGCCTTTAACAAGACTGGAGACGTGGGGGCTGCTGCGAAAATAGTTTTTGAAAATAGTAGGGTTAAAAAGCAGATGCCCTTGTTCGGGGAGACTTTAACGGTGAGGGGTGTCCGCCGAAGCTTCGAAGCCATAGCCGAAGCCGCTGGACAAGGTTCAAGGGATAAAAAGGAACGTTTAATAGAAGCCCTACTTAGCTACGCCTCGCCCCTTGAAGCCAAATATTTGGTCAAAATAATCATTGGGGAGATGAGGACGGGTTTTCATGAAGGCTTAATGGAACAGGCAATCTCAGAGGCTTTCAACGTTCCACTGGAGATAGTTCAAAGGGCCAGTATGGTTCTAGGCGATGTTGGGATGGTGGCGGCAATAGCCAAAAATGAAGGCAGAGATGGCCTCCTAAGAGTGGACTTCAAAATCTTCAGACCCGTCAAACTCATGTTGGCGCAAATGGCTGCCGATGTGGTTGAAGCCATAAAGGAGCATGGTGGGAAAACGGCCTTTGAATATAAATTAGATGGGGCTAGAGTTCAAATCCATAAGGAGGGCGAGAATGTTAAAATATTCAGCCGGAGGCTCTCCGACGTTACGGAGAGCATTCCGGAAATCGTTGAGCTTGTTAGGAGAAATGTTAAGGTTGAAAGTACCATTTTGGAGGGCGAAGTCATAGCCGTCGACGAGAAGGGGCATCCGCTTCCGTTTCAACATTTAATGCGAAGGTTCAAAAGGGTTCACGAGGTTGAACATTTGGCTTCTGCAATCCCTGTTAGACTTTACCTTTTCGACATACTCTACTTAAACGGGCAAAGCCTCATATCCCTCCCATACATTGAAAGGAGACGCATTCTGGCAGAAAACGCTGGGGAAATCCCGTTGACGAGGCAAATAATAACGGGCAATGTAGAGGAGGCTGAAAGGTTTCTGGCGGAGGCCGTAAACGCTGGCCACGAGGGGCTTATGGCGAAAAAAGTTGACAGTGAATATGTTCCGGGAATCCGTGGAAAACGCTGGCTTAAAATAAAACCCACTCTTCCTACCCTTGACTTAGTGATAGTTGCGGCTGAATATGGTTATGGGAGACGTCGCGGATGGCTTTCTGACTACTATTTGGCGGCGCGGGACGCTGAAACTGGTGAGTTTTTAACTGTTGGAAAGACTTTTAAGGGTTTAACTGACGCTGAAATCGTTGAAATGACGAAACGTCTCAAAGAGTTGGCCTTGAAAGAGGAGCCGAGAAGAGTGTATGTGATTCCCAAAATAGTCGTGGAAGTTGCGTACAACGAAATTCAGAAGAGCCCAAAATACCGATGCGGCATGGCGCTGCGCTTTGCAAGAATAACCCGCATAAGAGAAGACAAAACCCCAGAGGAAGCTGACACTATTCAAAGGGTGAGAGAGATTTATGAAAGCCAGTTTTCGAAGAAAGGCATTATAAGCTTCGACTTGAAAACAGCAAACAGCGATTAAAGGGCGGTTAAATGGTGAACCCGAAAAAGCCCAGAATCACGTACAATGAGTTCTACAGCAGGCAGCTGGTCCTCAAAGAGCTTGGACCGGATGGACAAAAAAGACTTGCTGAATCAAAAGTGGCTGTCGTGGGTTTAGGTGGTCTTGGAACAGTTTCGTCCTTGTACCTCGCCTTGGCTGGCGTGGGGTGCTTACGTCTCATAGACCAGGATACTGTTGAACCCCACAACCTTCACAGGCAAGTGCTGTACACGCCAAAGGACTTAGGCTACCCAAAGGCGGAGGTTTCTGCGAAAAGGCTTATGGAAGTGAATCCCTTCATAAAGGTTGAAGCGTTCCCAGAGAACTTGAATGCCGGCAACGTTGAAAAACTTCTGGAAGGCGTTGATTGCGTCGTCGACGGCTTGGATAACATGCGAACCCGCTACATAGTCAATAGAGCCTGCGCGAAACTCAAAATTCCATACGTTTTTGGAGCAGCCATAGGTATTGAAGGAAACCTTTCAGTTTTCGCTCCTCCAGAAACACCGTGTCTCGAATGTGTGCTTCCAAACATCGACGACAACGCTCTCCCCACATGCGACGTTAGAGGAGTGCTTGGAACAACACCCGGCATAATAGGCGCAATGGAAGCCATGGAAGCCATAAAACTACTGACAGGAATAGGCAAACCCCTAAAGGGCAAACTAATGATATGCGATCTCAACGACATGTACTTCACTACGATAGAAATTCACAAAAGACTAGGCTGCCCAACATGCCAGGGCAAACAACCAACCTCAAAAACCAAAGAAAAACTCGTATGGCTCTGCGGACGAAACACGGTCAACATAAACCCAGAAAAACCAACAGAACTAAACCTAGAAACCATCTACCAAAAAATAAAAGAAAACTTCAAAGTCCAGATAAAAACACCAACAGCGATAGTCTTCGCCCACAAAAACCACGAAGTAACCCTATTCAAAAACGGAAGAACCCTAATAAAAAACGTGCCAGACGAAGAGACAGCCACAAAAATTTACAAAGAAATCAAACAAAAAATAGGCCTAACCTAAAACATTTATTACCACAAACTCAAAAACTAAACATAGTGAATGCCGGGGTGGCCGAGCGGTTCAGGCGGCTGCCTGCAGAGCAGCTACACGTGGGTTCAACTCCCACCCCCGGCTTGGATGGATGAACCCCCGTATTAGTCTCATTTGCGTTTTCTGAAGAACTTCGCGCCATTATGCTCACAAACATACTCGAAGCCTGCCTCTATCAGCTGAGCTATTTCCTCGTTTGTCGTTGCAACCTTGCATACGAACTCGTCCTTTTCTTTAAAGTTTACAAGCTGCGTGTAGATCAACGTGTTCTTGATGTTTTTATGGCCAAGCAGCTTCATGACGTATAAAATGTCTTTTGTTTTGTAGTATTCTATTGTGGCTTTCCAATGGCGGAAAGTATGAAACGTTATCTGAAGAAGTCTTGGGTTTCCGTAACGTTTCGCAAGCGCTTTCCTTCTTCGCTGAAAGCCTCTTGCAAATCCTCTGATTGGATAGCCTCCAAATACAAAGTTTTGGTTTCGCCTTTTAGGGTTGTCTTGTCCCCAATTGTATTCGCGAAGCGAGTTTAACATAGACGTCAGCTTTGGCGACATTTTGAAGATTCTTGGGTTGCTGCCCTTTTCGGGTGTCACTCTAACAGTTCCATTTGCAAAGTCTATGTCTGTCCACTTAAGGCTCCATGCCTCGCCAGCCCTCATTCCGGTCTCTTTAAGCAGCTGTAGGAAGGCTGACATCTTTGGCCCTGAACCAGCTATGAGTTGGTCAAGCTCTTCCTCCGTTGGTATGAAGGGAAGTTTTTCAACCCTGCGATACTTCGGTGGCTCCCAATTCCCGCCTACCATTTGCAAGAAGCTACTGTAAGCTTCTACGGCTAATTCTTTCCTGCCGAGGCTCCAATTTTCTTGTTTCGCGATGACTTCTTTTACGCTTTCTGGGTCGTAAAGGTTTGCTCCAAGCTTAACGAGCCTTTTCAGTAGCTTCATCCTTCCAATTATTGTGCTTTCACTGTAACCACCTTTCTTTAGCCACCAAGCGTATTCAACGATTTTTGCATTGAAAGTGGAATCAAGCTTCTCTGTGGCCCCCGCAAGCCCGCTTTTAGACGGGTTATCCACTGTGGCCAAGGTTTTCGCCAGCCCGCCAAGGCTGGTGGACGCTTTGCCTGGGAAGGCTTCACCGCTCCCTTGGCAGTTAGTAGATAAGGCTTCTGGCGGATTTAAAATCAACGTTTGAATTTTCTGAGCGTGTTGAGATTTATTGGAACAGTCGAATAGGCTTTCGCTGAAGCGGTAGCCGCAGTTTCTGCATAACCATCGTTGAACGGAGCCGTTCGCCAAATAGCGTAAACCATCTTTATACAGCTTTTCCGAGCCGCATTGTGGGCATTTAAGCCCTAGTGGTTCAGAGTTGTCTCCCGGCATTTGCTACTCACGTTTGTCCGTTTGTCTAAATTTGCCTGCAACGCGTTCAACCAAATCTATTAGCCTTGGATGTTTCAGGCAGGAGAACATGAAATCTTCAATAACAATGTTTGGCTTACGTTCTTCAATCCTGCACCTAACTTTGAAGGCTTTGTAGATTATTGGGTTTAAGCTGAGCTTAAATTGTCTTCGTTTCACCAGCTCATCTTCAAGTGTTTGAGGGCCTGATTTCAACCCCCTCCCTCCCCCTCGAGTTTTTGTTTCAGTCCCTTCGCCTGCTGGATTAATCTTTCAAGCTCCTTGAGATCGTCGTTGAACTGTCTTTCTTCATAGCTTTTGGTCAAGTTGTTTAAGACCTGGGCTATGTATCCAGCTATTCTCATGGCATCTGAATCCTCCTCCGCCCACCTACTCGCAGTTTCAAAGAGTTCTTGAAGGCTCTGTATGAGCTTCATTCGAATCTGTTGCGTGTCTAATACGAGGCTTTTAATTTGGACAAGCCTAACCAGAATTTTTTCCTTTTCCGCACCTTCATCCATTATACTCAGCCTCCATCCCTTTACATTCATTTTTAAACTCGCAGAACCTGCACTCCCAAGGTTGGGCGTCGGGCTTCGGCCTACCATCCGTTATAAGTGCATTGTGAAGTTTTTGAGCCCTTTCGAGAAGCCCGTTAAAAACGGTTTGTTCAAACTTAACCGGGAAGACTCTATGCTTGAGGGCTGATTTTTCAAGGTATATTATGAAGCCGTTTTGGCAGTTTAGGGCTGCAAGGTAGAAGTGCAACTGTTCAACATGGTGTTTCAAGGGATGTTTTGGCAGTCGCCTGATGCTTTTAACTTCCAGAACATACTTTTCATCTCCAACCTTTATGAGCGCGTCTGCCTTGCCGTTTATCCATAAAGGGTTTGGCTGGATTGGCAGCAGTATCTGTATTGGGGCTTCAACAGCCAAAACCTCAATTTGGCCCCTTTTCAAAACGTTTGTGAGGAAGTTATGGAAAAGCTCGCCTATCTTAAATATTCCAGCCTTCTCTTCGCTAACGGCTAAGCCTCTCTTATAGATGAGCCATTGGCGGAGGATGCAGGTGCTTAAAAGTGAAGGTCTATAAACGCCAGTCGTTAGTTTCTCAGTTTCCGATTTTAGGCTGTTGTTTATGGCTTCATCTATGCATTTTAAGACTTCTTCAACTTTCAAACTCAATAGGTTCCGCCTCCCAGAGTTTCCGCGCACTTCTCGCATACAAGCTCCCAGCTTCCATCAGGGTGTGTAATTTGCCATGCAACCGGCTGTCCGCCGCATTTTGCACATTTCTCTGTTGGGAATAGGATGCTTGTTATGCGATCTAAACGGAATTCTTTCGTTTTGTCCCTGTTTGAAATTTCGGAGTTGTTTTCGGCTTTTTCATCCGTTTCATACTCTTTTCTGGCTTGAAGGGTTATTTCGGGAAAGCCTGATTTTATATAGATGAATTTTTGGTAGAGCATGTTAAACTCGTTAGTTGGTCCTGGCGTTTCTCCGTCTGGAAAAACTATTTTGTATGAAAGGCCCTTTCTCCGAAATAGTTCGCTAAGCCCGTTTTGCCACTCTTTAAGCTTTTCAGGCGTGAAAATGTTCCTAAATTCCTGGCTGAAGTTTTCTGAAGTAATTTCAAGTAAGCGTTTGCCTTCACCTATAACCTTTATTATTTTTCGACGTTTGTCCTCGGGGTCGGGGTATGTGTCTACCAATCCAACGCTTTTCAGAACTTTGACATATTCGCTTAGGGTTGAGCTGCTTAAGGATTCGCCATACAATTCTAGGCTTTTCTCGCTTAGCATGGCGTAGTTCGTTAATGGTCCAAGGGGTTTGATGAGCTTATGGAAAACGTTTAGGGCGGAGCCACTCACGCCAGTTACTGTTGTTTCCTCAATGTTACCCCAAAACCTCAGCACTGTTAGGTAATCTTCTGCTGTCGCTATGAGCCTGGCACATGTATCATCATAGATTTTTGGACGGTCTTCAAAGTTGAGAAGGGCGTTCATCTTTACAAGAGTCAGAAAGTGGGGCCAATCCCTCATGACGCGCCTGCCCCAATAACCGATTTTGGACTGTAACTCGTGGCACAGTGGGGTTAAGACGGTCTTAGGCGCCTTAACCTTAACTTTATCCATGAGCACCCTGATTTCATGCAGCAGTTGTGGGTCTGGCTCTAAAAGGTCCTCGCCGTAGGCTGCCCTGTCGCTGGACAACGTTACAGCGGCCTTAATCTTCTCATCTGCGAGGCTTGGTGTGGCTGTTAGGCTTCTCGTGCTTAAATCGTGCAGATACTTTTCCTCGCTTGAGCAGAATATTGCAGCCGGCCATCCTTGGATAACAACATGAGTTGTTCGCAACTGTCCGGCCTTGGTTTTGTCTGTGAATCGGTAGCTTATGCGCCATGTGTCGTGGCTTAAGATTGGCCTCAGCTTGTTAAATGTTTCAATATGGGGTGGCTCCAGGAAGACAAGCAGTTTCCCCTCTAAGTTGACCTCGTAATAGCTGCCCCTCAGCCTGCGGCTCCAGGCGGCTAATTCTTCACGGTAAAGTCTGTCAATCTCTTCCTTGTTTGCTGTGGGATTTTCCATTCTAATTTTTCGTCTCGA
>Ga0315298_1000637_pt1 | contig 67822 bp, 64 predicted proteins | sample WHS_1_MG_FD_203077 | JGI IMG/M metagenome (GOLD analysis project Ga0315298, IMG submission 203077) | Extremophilic microbial mat communities from Washburn Hot Springs, YNP, Wyoming, USA - WHS_1_MG | ecosystem: Environmental > Aquatic > Thermal springs > Hot (42-90C) | place: USA: Wyoming...
CTGGCCAGCCTCTTCGAGACCTGGCAGGCGCGTGGCCTCAACCCTTTGCGCGAATGCCTGAACCTCCTCAGCTAGCCCCCACCCCTTGCCAACAAAACTCCCTTACCCCAACTCTGAACAGTCACAGAAGAGTGAGAACTGGACAAGGCCGCCCTTTCGCTGGTATCCTGGTTTGAGTGCCGCACCCTGCTTTGGAGGCAAGCCATGGAGGATAAGCTTGTGCGGTTGGCCGTGGAGCGCCTGGCCGAAGACGAGACGCTGCGCGAAGACCTCACCGACCGGGGGTATGCCGCGCTGCTCGACTGGGCCTTCGCTCTTGTCCCGCATCTGGCTGCCAGGGCGCTGTCACAAGGGAAAGACGCTGAGCAGCAAATGAGCGCCTACACTGATCAGTTGCGCCGCATCGTGCGCGAGGCGGCGAGAGTCGCGAGCTCGAAAGCGGTTAGTGATCTGGAGCAGGTACTTGGCCCGCCTGCTCTCAGCCAAAGTGAGACCCAGCGAGCCAGAGATGCTTTGGAAGGCATAGCGTTGGCCGACAACCCGGACGAAAATGCCGTCAGGCTCGCCGCGGCCTTCTGGACAGTCCTGGAAGGTCCACGATCCGGCCTTGCCGAGGCGTCAGAGGCAGATTCGGTCATCTCGGAGGATGAGGATTCATGAAGCGCCTAGGAATTCTGCTTGTGCTGGCGCTCGTTGTGCTAGTCCTTGGCTGTGCCGTGATCTTCGTCGTGCTGCCGACGTTTGAACAGCTTGGGACGCAGGTGGGCGTCTCTCCGGCGCCAACCACCGGTGCTGGCCCGAGGCTCCAGACCGCTTGGTATGCAGTCTATTTTACCGACCCCCAGTACCCGGACGATCCGAAGACCCATCACGGAAGCCTGGATGCCCATTTGGTGGACCTGATAGACAAGGCTACTAAGACGCTCGACGTGGCGATCTATGATTTTGATTTGGCCAATGTGGCGGAGGCAATGGTGCGGGCCAAGGAACGGAAAGTGTCGGTACGGATGGTGACCGACAGCGATACGCTCGGCAATACTAAAGATGAGGCTGTCCAAGCGGCCTTTGCCAAATTGGAGAAGGCTCACATTCCTATTGTCGCCGATGGTCGCGAAGCGATCATGCATGACAAGTTCACGGTTGTAGACGGCGAGTGGGTTTCTACCGGCTCCTGGAATTATACGGATGGGGACACCTACCGCCTGAACAACAACATGATCGTGATTCACTCGAAGGCACTGGCAGCGAACTATACAGCCGAGTTTGAGAAGATGTTCATCAAGCGCCAGTTTGGAGCGAGCAAACCGAAGGGCGTGCCCTTTCCTACCCTGACTGTCGACGATGCCCGAATGGAGAACTACTTCGCACCTCAGGACAATGTGGCCGATCACGTTGTAGCGACACTCCAGAGCGCCCAGAAGAGCATCTACTTCATGGCTTTTTCTTTCACCGACGACCGTATCGGCGAAGTAGTAAGGTCTAAGGCGGAGGCCGGCCTCAAGGTCGCCGGGGTATTCGAGACCACCGGCTCCAATACGCCATATTCAGAATATGGCGCGATGAAGAAGGCCGGCTTGGAGGTCTATCAAGATGGAAACCCCTACTCCATGCATCACAAAGTCTTCATCTTAGACGAGAAGACTGTGATCTTCGGTTCCTTCAACTTCAGCGAGAGCGCTGACCGGAGCAATGATGAGAACCTGCTGATCGTCGAGCAGCCAGAGCTGGCGCGCACTTTCAAAGCGGAGTTCGATCGCGTGCTGGCACGCGCCAAAAGCAAATAGACCAGGAAAAAGCAAACGGCCAACATGCATTTCTAACCGTTTTCTAACCATTCTCTGACTCTGCTCTAACATGGAATGATTAGCATAAACCCACGTGCCGCTAGGGGCCACGAGGAGCGAATTCGTGGTAGAAGGGGTCATGAAAACGGACAGGCCGCCCCGCAAGCAGATACTAGTCATCGATGATGACCCGGCTTCGGCGGAGATCCTCCGAGCCACTCTTTCTCACGCCGGTTTCCGAGTCATAAGAGGCAGCCGAGGACGCGATGCTCTCCTCACCGCTTCACGGAAGAGGCCGGATCTGATCCTCTTGGATGTGCTACTCCCAGACATTAATGGTCTTGAGATCTGCCGCCAAATCAAGCAAAACCCCACAACTCAGAACATCCCCGTCATCTTTGTCAGTGCTCGGGCGCATCCAGACGACAGAGCTGCCGGGTTGGAAGCTGGTGCGGAAGACTACATTACCAAGCCGTTCGATCCCTTGGAACTGGTGGCCAGGCTACGAAGCTTCTTTGCGCGCACTCGGCAGGATTCAAGCTTGGATCCCTTAACTCGGCTGCCGAGCGCCCGGTATCTTCACGCTGAGCTACAGCAGCGACTTGCCAGCGGGCGGCCGTTGGCACTGCTCCGTCTGGACATCGACGATTTCCGCATCTTCAATCACGCTTACGGCTTTGCAAGAGGCGACCACGCTATTCAGGTGCTCGCATCTATCCTGCAACGGTGCGTCGGAACCTTGGGCGATCCGGCGGACATGGTGGCGCACCTCGGCGGCGACGATTTTGTCGTGGTGACCACCCCTGAAATCGCCCGTACCCTTTGCGAAGCGATCATCCAGAGCTTTGACCGGGAGATCCGCACCTTATACCGGCAACAAGATCAACGAAGAGGCTATCTGGAGTGGCAAGATCGCCTTGGTCAGATGAAACGCTATCCGATCATGACCCTCTCGATCGGCGTTGCGACAAACGAAAATCATGTTTTCGACAGCCATCTCGAACTTCTTGAAGTAGCCTTTGAGGTTCAGCGGTACAGCAAGACCCTACCCGGTAGCACCTTCTCCTTTGACCGCCGCCTTTACCCTGGCGAGACACTGCCGCCAACCGACGATGCCAGGAGTGAGCCAATCGCCGAGGGTGATGAGACTGAAGTGGACCGCGGATCACGCCGAGATGCCTACGTGTCCCTCATCGCCCATGAACTGCGCACACCGGCCACTTTGATGCAGACCGCTATCGACGTTCTGCTTACCCTCCCAATGAACCAGCTTTCACCAGAACAGCGGAATTGCCTGCTGCTGGTTCAACAGAACTGCAGACGTCTCGCCAGAAACGTCTCCAACCTGGCGAACTATGACATGGCTCGGCGAACAGAAATAGGCTCCAATGTGCAAAACTTCGACCTACAGAAAACCGTCGATCAGGTGGCAGAACTGGCAAAGTCGATTGCCGAGAGCAAAGGGATTCGCGTAGAGGTGGACAGATCGCAGACCTTAGAGCCACTGCAGACAGATGAGCTGCTGGTGGCCAAGTCCCTATGGGAAGTGGTTCATAACGCCATAAAGTTCAGTCCCCACGGCAGCTGTGTGCGAATCAGAATCTCGAACGACAACGGAAATGCCGTTGTAGAGGTCACCGATGATGGACCGGGTATGCCTCGCGCCGAGCTTCTACGCATCTTTCGTAGCTTCTACCAGGTCGAAGCGCCCGACACGCGCCGGGCACGCGGTCTCGGCTTGGGGCTGTTCATTGCCAAGCGTAACATGGAGTCGTTGGGAGGCACGCTCACGGTGAGGAGCGCCGTAGGCAAAGGTTCCAAATTCGTCTTGACTTTCCCGAAGCGCCCACGTAGCACGCTTGAACGAGTAGCCTTGCTGCAGGATCAAGCGGACTTGGTGGCGGGAAAAGCCCGTGCGGAACTGCACCGCCTGGAGGAGTCTCTCGGCGAGGCAGGACTACCATCCGAGGTACAGGGATCAATCGATAACCTGCGGGCCAAGCTGCTGGAGTTAGAGGTACTTGCGAACCGAGCCGCACTCTTGGCGCAGCAGATGAACAGCGAAACCCGCCGGGAGCGGGAGCGCTTGCAGCAACTCAAGGCCCAAATTCTTCATGCCACTAGCCCTCTGACAACACCGTCTTCCTCGAACCATGTCTCTACACTCTCATGACACTCCCACCGATTGCCCCTTGTTTCGCGGTTCACCATCGCGTAGAATATGGGCATCGGCACCCGTCCCGGTGTCTGTTCAGCAACGTTGCGTAAGGCGGAGAATAAGCCCCTGCCCGATGGGCTGCGCCAATTGGACGGGTTACAATGCTTGGCACCAAGACTTAGCGAGACTTTCAGTTGGAGAGGAACCGTGCAGAGGTGTGAGTATGCTACATTCAGGTGGGAAGGGTCGGGCCGAGGTGCAGTAAGATGTGTGGTCTTCACACATGGCGAGCGCTGGGATGCCCTTGAGGGAGATCAGTTCATGCCTACCCTCTGCCGTTTGCAGGATGATGGATGGGAACTGATGGAGGTGCAGCATTACACTGACGACAACGTAGTCTTCTCCTTCAGACGTCCTCTCGGCGACTGCTGATCATCAAGCGTTTCTCTAGTCTCTCCGTTTGACTCGGTCTTTCTGCCGATGCATCCTGCAGTCAAGGCACGCATGAGCAGTGCTAACTCATGAATGCTGGTATGCTTTGTGCTGCCTGCTTCCTTTTAAGAATCCCTATGATATTCCCTCTCGGATTGAACAGGCGGCAGCAAATTGCTATACTGCTAAGACTTGGAAACGGGGAACAAAGTGAACTTTTCAGTATCTACGGCATCCCTAATGCATCTTCCGCTAGATCAGGTCTTCTCCATCGCCAGGAGCGTCCACTTTGATGGAGTAGAGCTAGCTGTGACATGGGAAGTGTCGCTACGTGGTGCCAGACATATCCAAAAGCTGATCGAGCGATATCAGTTGCCAGTCATGAGCGTGCACCAGCCGATGCTGGCCTTGCCGGGCTGGCGAGACATGCGGGCGAGAATGGTACGGAGTGTGCAACTTGCAAGAGAACTGGGCGCTCCCATAGTTGTGGTGCACCCGCCACCGGCGGCGACCATAGGCGATGGCATCGCTCAGCAGTACTTGCTGGCACTGGAGGCATGCCGGCGGGAGTTAGGTGATGGAGTGAAACTAGCGATCGAGAATCCTTCCCCACTCCGTAAAGGGCGGCTCGGCCGAATTCGCGCATTCGATGATCCGAATGATCTGCGGCGGTTCGCAGAAGAGCAGGAACTGCCGGTTACCTTGGACACGTCCCATGCCGCCCTAACGTCCGGCGGCCTCATGCCAACCTACGAATTGCTAAAGGAACGTTTGGTAAACATCCATTTGAGCGACTTGATGGCTCGCCGGCTAATATGGCCTTTCGACTTCTTGCATACGTACCTGGTACAGCATCAGATACCGGGCGCCGGCGTGCTGCCTTTGGACGAGCTCCTCGAAGCGTTATCCCGACGAGGTTATGACGGACTAGTGACATTGGAGATCAGCCCTCTGGCCCTCCAGGCGTGGAGCATCGACCGGGCGCGCCAAGGCCTGGCACGCGGCCTCGGCTATTGCCGTAGGCACGCCATGGTTACGGAACGTCCAGCCGGTTGACACTACCCAGGACAGAAGGTACAATATGGTTGCTGCTCAAAGTGATAGGAGGCATGGCCATGATCGAGATGGTCATTGAAAGCATACGGGTGAGTCTGATTAATTATCAGCGAGTAGTAATCCTTAAGGAGAAGTCCGCTGATCGCTACTTGCCGATCTGGATCGGCCCCGCTGAGGCAGACGCTATCGCCGTTGAATTGCAAGGGGTGGCTGTTGCTCGGCCGCTCACTCACGATTTGCTGCGCTCTGTCATCGGTACTCTCGGCGCGAACGTCACCTCGATCGTTGTCAATGACTTGGCGAATGATACTTTCTATGCTCGCATTATCATGGATGCCCAAGATCGCCACTTGGAGGTCGACTCTCGGCCAAGCGATGCGATCGCACTCGCAGTCAGGGTAAAGGTACCTATCTTCGTGGAGGACGCGGTACTCGACAAAGCGGGCATCACCCTCGAGAGCGAGACAGGGGTCGAAGGGGCCAAGAAGGAAGACGAGACGGGATCCCTTGATGAACAGGATCTGGAGAAGCTAGCTCCTTTCCGGGATTTCATCAACAGCCTCGACCTCGAGGATTTTGATACTCGCAAGCCCAAAGGGTCCTAGCTCGCTTCAGCGTTATCGGTTGTCTGCTGCGTTGAGCGCCGCACCATGCCGGCGAACGAAAGCGGCAAAGAAAGGCTACGATGCAAGATCGGAACATCAGGGAGTACATGACCACGGTCAAGTGTTCCGTTTGTGGCCAGTTCTACGAATTAGACGATGTGAGCGTTCTGGGTCACCAGGACGAAGTGTGGTTTCTTAGCGTATTCTGCAAGACCTGTAACACGCATGGCCTAGTAGCTGCGTTGGTCAAGGAGGCCGGCAAAGGCCGCCGCCCGAGCGAGCCCATCGAAGGAGAGCATCGCGGTGTCGAGGACACAGGTCCCATAACCTTCGACGACGTGCTAGATATGCACAACTTCCTTCTCGACTTCGATGGCGACTTCGCATCGCTCCTCGGGAAAGACTAGTTCTTGCTCTGCCACACGAAGCATCATCTTGCTAATATACTTCAGCACCGGAGTGCAGTACCTTGGGCCGACGCGTGCCACGAGCACGTGGGTGTCGGGGGACGCTAGAAACCGAGGGTAGCCCCAGGTAGTGGACCTAGGGCTTTTTTCGTGGCTGCTCGCGGTTCGGTCAACAATCCTTGGGCGGTAGGGTATTGCCTTGCCAGATCTCTTACCGATACTGGTCGCATTTGTGGTCGCAGCCGGTTGCTCGCTAGTGATCACGCCGGGCACAAGGCTTCTCGCTTTGCGTTTCGGCTTTGTCGATCATCCGAGTCCCCGCCGCGAGCCAACTCTCAAACCAAGACTTGGAGGACTGGCGCTCTACCTCTCCTTCGTCCTCGCCATCTTGATCAGTGCTCCCCTGGTCGAGACCAGGACTATCGACGAGTCACGGCGTATCGTTGGTCTGCTGGTGGGATCCACTGTTGTTCTGGCGATGGGCGCGGTTGACGACCGGTTTGAGCTGGGTCCTGCTCCCCAGTTCGTGTTCCAACTGCTCGGCGCCTTGATCGCGGTCTTCTTCGGCTTCAACGTTAATCCAGTCAACAACCCATTTGGCAACCCGCTTACGGATAACGGCGTTCTCTTCCTTCCTCTGGTAGTGGCCATCCCTCTCACGGTTTTTTGGTTCATGGGATCGATGAACACTATCAACTTCGTGGATGGGTTGGATGGTCTAGCGGCAGGAGTGGGAGGCATCGCCGCCGTCGTCCTTGCCGTCCACAGTCTACAGCAGGCTCAATACTCCATTGCCGTTCTGCCGATGGCGCTGGGCGGTGCAACTCTCGGCTTCTTAGTGCACAACTTCTCTCCAGCGAAAATTACCATGGGTACATCTGGTTCCGTCTTTCTAGGCTTTGCGCTCGCCAGCCTCTCGATCATTGGCGGCACCAAGGCCGCCACGGTGCTGCTGGTTCTAGGAATCCCGATTGTGGATGTGGGCTGGCAAATCGTTAGCCGTCTATTACGAGGGCAGTCGCCTTTCTACGGCGACCGCAATCATCTTCACCACCGGCTACGGGACATCGGGTTCCGAGACTGGCAGATCGTCTTGCTGTTGTACTTGCTGTGCGGAACGTTCGGCACGCTGGCATTGGTACTGTCCTCGCGTCTGATGAAACTCTATGCCATGGGTGCCGTGCTACTAGTGGTTGGCGCACTGCTGTTACTCGTTACTCAAGGCGGTCTAACAAGAAAGGCTGATAAGGGTTGATCGTGGCTTCTGGCTTATGATATAATGCACCGAGCGTGTCAGTCAGGTGCGCCATGCCAAATCGGTTCGGTGCTCTTCGCTTGATGGTCTTGGGCTGGTACGTCGCCATCTGCCTCTTGCTGGGGATAGGCGGCGGACTGTGGCTTGATAGTATATTGCATACTGCCCCTCTTTTCTTGCTGTTGGGTCTGTTTCTCGGGTTGATTGCCGCCTTCGTTGGCATGATGCGGATGGTGCTATCCGCGGCCAAGGATGACGAGGAATAGGTAGGAGGATGCTGGTGTCCAAAATGTCAGGCAAGACGAAGATGCTCCTCATCGCATTGGCAATTGTCGTTCTTCTCCCCATCGGCTTCCTGTTCTTCCGGTACCCCATGGCGCATATTGTGATGCCTGCTGAGCGCCTGGGCACCATCTTCGGTTTCCCGATCACCAATACCATGCTGGCCTCATGGTGGACGATGCTTGTGCTCATCGTCGTTAGCGTGCTGGCTACCCGGAAGATGCAATTCATCCCGAGTGGCCTGCAGAATCTGCTCGAAGCAGGGATCGAATTCCTATTGGGAACTGTAGAAGGTGTCGCCGGCCGGGAGAACGGCCGGCGTTTTTTCCCGCTGGTGGCTAGCATCTTCTTGTTCATCCTGATCTCCAATTGGTCTGGACTCCTACCCGGCTTTGGCACCATTGGGCTCGTCAACACCGAACACCCGAAAGTGCAGTTGAAGACGACCAAAGTTGCCGGGATCAACGTTGGCTTGCTGCTGCCCAACGCCAAAGAGAACAAAGAGGAAGTAGCCCCTGCGGGTGGTGAGGCTACGGCAACCGCAGGACACGAAGCATCGACAGCAGCAGTTCACGAAGAGGTTGCCGCAGGAGAAGGCGAAGTCTACGGACTGATCGATCCCTTCTTCCGCAGCGCCAACACAGACTTGAACAACACTATAGCTTTGGCCGTGGTGGCGATGATCCTGGTCCAGTATTTCGGCATATCCGCTCTCGGCGCACGGCAATACGCCAAGAAGTTCTTCAATTTCAAACTCAGTTTCATGGGCATGATCAGCGGCTTCGTCGGGATCTTGGAGTTAGTTACCGAGTTCGCCAAGATCGTGTCGTTCAGCTTTCGTCTCTTCGGAAACATCTTTGCCGGTGAGGTGTTGCTAGCAGTAATGGCCTTTCTGATGCCATTTGCTGCTGCGCTGCCGTTCCTTGGACTCGAGTTGTTCGTGGGCTTCATTCAGGCCGTGGTCTTCGCTGTCCTGGTGCTGGTCTTCTCCAGTTTGGCGGTAATGAGCCACGGTTCAGAGCATGGCCATGAGGAGCATGGAAAGCCAGCCCACGAGACCCATTAGCCACATGCAAGACCCATAGGCAAGTACTTAAAATGTGGCGTCGTCAGTCAGATTGCCCTTGGTCACAGGGTTCATTCGGCTGGACCCGAGACCGTTAGCAATAAAATCGCAAAAGGAGGAGAAGCGAGGAAAATGGAACCAGAGGCAATGAAGCATTTGGCTGTGGCGCTGGCGATCGGTCTCGGTTCGATTGCACCGGCGACTGCCATCGGTTTGCTGGCCATGAAGGCGATGGAGTCCCTAGGACGAAACCCTGAAGCCAGCGGTGTGATTCAGACGAACATGATTCTGGCTATCGCATTCGCGGAAGCAATCGCAATCTATGCTTTGGTAGTCGCGCTCCTGATCAAATTCGTCTAACATAGGTTGCCTGGCAGATGGCATATGGTGCTGGTGGGCGGGCCAGGCTCGAGATGCCGCTTCTCGGCCCCTTAAGCCATCTGCTTGGTAGTTGAGGAGGCTCCCGTTGGATGCCATCGGAATCAACATCCCTGGGCTTGTGGCCCAGATCATAAACTTCACCCTCTTGCTGATCATCCTATACCTGGTCTTGTATAAGCCAATTCTGAGGATGCTTGATCAACGTCGTGACCGTATTCGCGAAAGCATGGAACGCGCCGAGGAGATCAAGCAAGAGATGGCCAAGGCCCAGCAAGAAGTGGCCGCACAGCTGGATGCTGCGCGCAAAGAAGGGCAAAACATTATTGCCCAAGCATCGCAGATAGGTGAAAGACTGAAAGAAGAGGCACGCGGGCAGGCCCGACAAGAGGCAGAGGCGATCATCAGCAGGGCCCAATCGGCCATCCAAGCAGAGCGCGATCAGGCTATTGCCGACCTTCGGAACGAGTTTGCCGATCTCGCGGTTCTGGCGGCGAGCAGGGTGATCAACAAATCGTTAGACAAGAGTGCCCACGCCCGCCTGATCGAGGAAGTGCTAGAGGAGACTGGCAAGCTGAAGGCCTAGGTAGCTACTCGTTACTAGTTATCAGTTAGTGGGGGTTGGTCAGCGAGCAGCACCGACACCGTTCGCTCCCTGTATTGCGGTACGGGGCAGGCCCTTAATAACTAGCAACAACTAACGACTAACCAGTCAGATATCGTTTGAGGGAAGGTCGATGCTGAAAGGTGTTGTGGCCAAGCGTTATGCGCGTGCCGTGTATGAGATAGCTCTGGAACAGGATTCTCTCGACCAGTGGATGGATGATCTGAAGTCCATTCAGGTCTTCTTTCAGCAGCCAGAGGTAGCGGCGTACCTAAGTGACGTCAAGCTACAGTTCGAGAACAAGAAGACCCTCATCTCCAGGGCACTGCAGGGCTTGCGGCCGGTGGCCCTCAACCTTGCCTACCTACTGGTGTCCAGAGGGCGCATCGACGTCATCGGTGAAGTGGTGACCGAGTACGAAAAGCTGGTCAACCAGCAAAGAGGCATCGAAGTCGTGGAGGTGAAGACGGCGGTGCCTTTGGACGAAGAAGAGAAGAAGCGGCTGAGCGATCGTTTGGCGGCGATTACTGGAAAGAAGGTCATCCTGCAGATCGGGGTTGACCCCGATATCATCGGCGGCCTAGTGGCCAAGATCGGCGATAAGGTCATCGATGGCAGCACCAAGGCAAAGTTGATTGCCCTAAAGGCAAAGCTGGCCGGCGCGGGATAGACCTGCGCCTGGCGAGCGAAGATGGGTAGACATGGAGACCCAGCTACTAGCCAGCATATCGCGGTGTCCCGCGATCTTCTGCCGGGGATAGAGTGGCCCAACTCTATCCCCGGGAAAGTGCTGTCAAGTGTGATATGGAGGTAGAATAGATGGCAGTTCGCGCCGAAGAGATTACTTCGATAATCAAGCAGCAGATCGAGCAGTTTGGCGCGCCATTGCGGGCAGTGGACGTGGGCACCGTAGTCGAGGTCGGCGATGGTATCGCCCGCATTCACGGGCTAGCCGGCGCCATGTCTAGTGAGCTGCTCGAGTTTGCGAACGGTACCGTGGGTCTGGCCTTGAACCTCGAGGAGGATTCAGTTGGCGCCGTCATCCTTGGCGATTATGACGAGATCAAGGAAGGCGACGAGGTGCGCACCACCGGCAAGATTGCTTCAGTGCCTGTAGGCGAAGCCCTGGTCGGGCGGGTGGTGAACGCCCTGGGAGTGCCGATTGACGGGAAAGGCCCCGTGGCAACGACCAAGACTCGGCCGGTGGAGCGCATTGCGCCAAACGTCGCCACTCGCAAGTCGGTGGATACGCCGGTGCAGACAGGGATCAAGGCCATCGATAGCCTGATTCCAATCGGCCGGGGCCAGCGAGAGTTGATCATTGGCGACCGTTCCACAGGCAAATCGGCCATCGCCTTGGACACGATCATCAATCAGAAGGGCGGCGACCTGATCTGCATCTATGTGGCCATTGGGCAGAAGTCGGCCAAGGTAGCGCAGACGGTGGCGACGCTTCAAGAATATGGGGCAATGGAGCACACCATCGTCGTGGCGGCGATGGCTTCCGATCCGGCGGCTCTACAGTACCTGGCGCCTTACGCCGGTTGTGCCATGGGCGAGGAGTTCATGGAGCAGGGAAAGGACGCCCTGATCGTATACGACGACCTGTCCAAACACGCCTGGGCTTACCGGCAGATCTCTCTGTTGCTACGGCGGCCTCCTGGTCGTGAGGCCTACCCTGGCGACGTGTTCTATCTGCACAGTCGTCTTCTCGAGCGTGCGGCCAAGCTGGCACCCGAGTTTGGGGGCGGCTCCCTGACCGCTCTACCTGTGATCGAGACTCAGGCTGGCGACGTTTCGGCCTACATTCCCACGAACGTCATCTCCATTACAGACGGGCAGATCTTCTTGGAAAGCGACCTGTTCTACTCTGGCATCCGCCCGGCGCTCAACGTCGGTATTTCAGTATCCCGCGTTGGTAGCTCGGCGCAGAGAAGGGCGATGAGACAAGTGGCCGGCAGGCTGCGCATCGACCTGGCGCAGTTTCGCGAGCTGGCCGCTTTTGCCCAGTTCGGTACCTCGGACCTGGACAAGGCCACCCGGGCGCAACTGGAGCGTGGGCAACGCGTCACCGAGGTGCTGAAGCAGCCACAGTACGTGCCCATGCCGATGGAGCAGCAGGTGACGATCATCTACGCCGTGACCAACGGCTATCTGGACGATGTGCCCGTGGATCGTGTTGGTGCTTTCGAAGCTGCTTTCCACCAGTTCATGGCCAGCAACCACCCTGAGATCATGAAGAAGATCGCCACAGACATGCGCCTGGACGATGATACGACGGAGGCGCTGAATAAAGCGATCGTGGCCTTCAAGCAGAGCGTTAGCTACTAAGTGGTTATCGGCCACCGGTCATCGGTTAATAGGGGACTACCACGGTCCTTCCCAAGAAGGACCAGGACGAATGTCTGGGCGAAGCCAGTCCGGTCCCTTGATAACCGATAAAGGTTGGCTGATGATTGCTTGGCAATTTGGTTTGGAGAAGTAATGAATGGCCGGCATTCGTGAGATTCGGAGACGCATTCGCAGTATCAAGAGTACCGAGAAGATAACCAAGGCCATGGAGATGGTTGCTGCGTCGAAGATGAGGCGGGCCCAGCAGCGCGTGATCGCCGCCAGACCTTATGCCGAACGGATGCGCGACGTCCTGGCCGATCTTGCGGCGAGGGTGGGCGCCTTGGACGAGGCCCCCCATCCCCTCTTGGAGCAACGACCAGTGAACCGCCTAGCCATTGTACTCGTGACGGGCGATCGTGGTTTGTGTGGTGGCTTCAACGGCAACATGAACAGGCGCGCCGCTAGCTTCATGCTGGAACAGGAGGTTCCCGTCAGTCTGGTGACAGTGGGGCGCCGGGGGCGGGATTTCATGGTCCGCTACGGAAGGGACCTTCGCGCTGAATTCTCGGGATTGGGTGACTATCCCAACCTAATCGATACGCTGCCCATCTCAAGAGTGGTGATCGATGACTACGTCGATGGCACCGTCGACAAGGTGTATCTGGCATACACCCAGTTCGTTAACACGATGGTCCAACGACCGACAATTCGGCAGTTGCTGCCCATCGAACCAGCGGAGGCGGGTCCCAATCCGATCGAATACATCTACGAGCCTAGCCCGCAGGCGGTGCTTTCGGACTTGTTGCCCAGGTTTGTGGAGATGCAGGTCTATCACGCCATCTTGGAGTCACTAGCAAGCTTCCACTCGGCTCAGATGGTGGCGATGCGCAGCGCTACAGACAACGCGAGGGACATGATCCAACAGCTCACGTTGACGTATAATAAGGCCCGCCAGGAGATGATCACCAAGGAGTTGCTGGAGATCGCCGGTGGCGCCGAGGCCTTGACATAACAAGGAGGGAGAATCGATGGCGAAAGGAAAGGTGGCGCAGATCATCGGGACCGTGGTGGATGTGGAATTCCCCCCGGAACAGCTGCCTGACTTATACAATGCCCTTGAGGTGCAGCGCAACGGCGAAAAGCTGGTATTAGAAGTTGAGCAGCACCTCGGTAACAACTGGGTGCGGTGCCTAGCGATGAACACGACCGATGGCCTAAGCCGGGGCGAGGAGGTCATCGACACTGGTCAACCGATCGCGGTGCCAGTGGGCCGAGGGACGTTGGGAAGGCTCTTCAACGTCTTGGCCGAACCTCTAGACGGCAAGGGACCAGTCGAAGCCACCGAGAAGTGGCCCATTCATCGCCCGCCGCCATCCTTTCAAGAGCAGGAGACTGTCCCCCAGGTCTTGGAGACCGGGATCAAGGTTATCGACCTGGTAGCTCCTTTCACCAAAGGCGGGAAGGTGGGTGCCTACGGTGGCGCTGGAGTCGGCAAGACCGTGATCATCCAAGAGTTGATTCGCAACATCGCCACTGAGCATGGTGGCTTCTCGGTATTCGCCGGCGTGGGCGAGCGGTCTCGCGAAGGCAATGACCTCTGGCACGAAATGCGGGAATCGGGCGTTATCGACAAGACAGTGCTGGTTTTCGGCCAGATGAACGAGCCCCCCGGCGTGCGGTTGCGCATTGGCCTAACCGGTCTGACCATGGCGGAGTACTTCCGCGACGTCGAAGGCCAAGACGTGCTGATGTTCATCGACAACATCTACCGCTACACCTTGGCCGGCATGGAAGTATCGGCTTTGCTTGGTCGCATGCCATCAGCCGTAGGTTACCAGCCAACGCTAGCGACGGAAATGGGCGATCTGGAGGAGCGGATCACCTCTACGAAGAAGGGATCGATCACTTCCTTCCAAGCGATCTATGTGCCTGCGGACGACTACACGGACCCTGGTGTTGCTACCACGTTCGGGCACCTCGACGCCGTGATCGCTCTGGAGCGATCTATCGTCGAGAAGGGCATATATCCAGCGGTAGACCCCCTAGCGTCTAGCTCACGTATTCTAGACCCGCGGATCGTTGGCGAGGAACACTACAATGTTACTCGTGGCGTGCAGCGGGTACTGCAGCGGTATAAGGATCTTCAGGACATCATCGCCATTCTGGGTATCGACGAGTTGAGCGAGGAGGACAAGCTGATCGTCGCTCGTGCCCGACGCATCGAGCGCTTCATGTCCCAGCCAATGTTCGTGGCCGAAGTCTTCACCGGCAGAAATGGGAGGTACGTGCCCATAAAGGATACGATCCGAGGCTTCCGGGAGATACTCGACGGCAAGTACGATGACCTACCGGAGCAGGCGTTCTTCATGGCAGGCCCGATTGAAGATGTCGTGGAAGCTGCCAAGAGTATGAGGGAGTAAGGGCGGCTCGCGAACCGCCTAGGCGAGACGGAAGGACTCCCACGGCGAGAACTCCCAGGAGGCGGAGGCCATGCTCAAGTTTGAGATTGTCACGGCAGAGCGCGTCGTCTACTCCGACGAAGTGGATATGGTGATCGCACCCGGCACCGTGGGTGAACTCGGCGTTCTGCCGCATCACGCCCCGCTCTTGACCAGTCTGAATGTGGGCGAACTGCGCGTGCGGAAGGGCAACGAAGAGGTGGACATCTTCGTTAGCGGCGGTTTTCTCGAGGTGCTTTCAGACAAGGTCGTGGTGCTGGCTGATACGGCAGAGCGTGCCGAAGAGATCGATATTGCCAGAGCAGAAGAGGCGAAACGACGTGCCGAAGAGAGATTGCGAGCGAGGGCAGAAGAGGTCGACGTAGCGCGAGCTGAGGCAGCACTGCGCCGTTCCCTTATGCGTTTGAAGGTCGGAACCCGTCGCCGGCGCGGGCAACAACCGCCGCGTTAGCCTGTCCTTGGGTCCTTGGAAAGGGGTTAGCTGGCTATTAGTGTGTCACTTTGGCTATCAGGAGGCCTAGGCGGCTGGCGAAGCCAATTGTCTCCTGATACCTGATCGGCAATGGGCTGGCTGCTCGCAAGCCCGCGATTCGCTGTTGACCAAGTGAGCGCCACTTGAATCATGGGCCACGGGCCGTGTAATATACACTCCAGATTCTTCCATCTCCTTGCCCTTGGGCAGGGCACGTAATACTGTTCCCCACTTAGGGGCGGTGATATCTGCGCCCGATTAGTGCGGGAAGCAGTTCACCGTTTTCGTGCGGAGGGTCCATGAACGTTGCGCGAGCTCTAGAGTCCCAGAAGGGCCTTAAACCAGTGCTTGAATCATCGCCCGCTGGCAGTTTCCTTATCGAAGGCGGCCGGCGGCTCGAGGGAGAAGTGCGTATTAGCGGTGCCAAGAACGCCGCCCTACCCGCTATGGCGGCTTCTTTGCTTACTGCCGAGGAATGCATCATCGAGAATGTTCCAGATATCGAGGATGTTTGGATCCTGGCTGAGGTCCTCCGACGGCTTGGCGCCGATGTGGAACGCGTCGCTAACAATACTTTGCGGATCTGCAGCCGCCACATCACTAGCTTCCATGCTTCTAGCGAACTGGTCAAGAAGATGCGGGCCAGCTTTCTCGTCGTGGGCCCGCTACTGGCGCGGTTTGGCCATGGCGCATCCTGCCCGCCCGGCGGCGACGTGATCGGTCAGCGGCCGATCGACGTGCACCTTGTGGGATTCAGATCCCTAGGTGCCGATGTCCGCCGGGTAGGCGAGGTCTACGTAACGTGCGCCGATCGGCTGGTTGGGACACGGATCTTCATGGATTACCCTAGCCATATTGGCACTGAGAACCTTTTGATGGCCGCCTGCTTAGCCAGGGGCACGACCGTGATCCAGAACGCTTCCCAAGAGCCAGAGGTAGTCGACTTGGCGCGCATGTTGAAAAGCATGGGGGCGATCATCCGGGGGGCGGGTAGCAGCACTATCGAGATCGAAGGAACCGAAGTCCTGCACGGCACAAGGCACACGGTCATTCCAGATCGCATTGAAGCGGGTACCTTCGCCATCGCCGCAGCAGCAACCGGTGGGGATGTTGAGCTGCGCGACGTCATTCCCGGCCACCTCGATTCCCTGATCTGGAAGCTTGGAGAAGCCGGGGCCACGGTGGAAGTGGGCGGCGATCGCATCCGGGTGACAGCGCGAAGACCGCTTACCTCCGTGAATGTCCAGGCTCTTCCATACCCTGGTTTCGCAACCGACCTGCAAGCGGCGATTGGTGTAATGCTTACTCAAGCATCGGGGATCAGTGTGATCCATGAACGCGTGTACGATAACCGCTTGCTCTACGTTCGAGAACTGAACAAGATGGGTGCCGAAATTGAGGTCAATGGGCAGACAGCGATCATCAGCGGGCCACGCCGGTTAACCGGCACATGTGTGCGAGCCCTTGATATTCGCTCCGGAGCGGCACTCGTTCTCGCCGGTCTTACTGCTGAGGGTATCACGAAGATTCTCGACATCTATCATCTGGAGCGGGGCTACGAACGGTTGGATGCCAAGCTTGCAACCTTGGGTGCCCACTTGACTAGAGTAGCGGAGTAAAGACCATGTTAGAAAAGCGAGTGGGCATAGATCTCGGTACGGCCAACGTACTGGTCTACGTCAAAGGCAAGGGCATTGTGCTTGACGAGCCGTCCGTGGTGGCCCTTGGCAATACAGACAACAAGATCGTTGCGGTAGGCAATGAAGCCAAAGCCATGCTGGGGCGCGTGCCGGAAAGCATTAGAGTGGTAAGGCCCTTGCGCGATGGCGTGATTGCTGACTACATGATCACCGAGGCAATGTTGCGCTATTTCATCAGCAGGGTTTGCGGAGGCTTCCGGTTTGTCAAGCCAGAGGTCATGATCTGCATTCCGGCTGGCGTCACCAGTGTGGAGCAGCGCGCCGTGCGCGACGCCGCAGAACAGGCCGGTGCGAAGCGCCCCGCCCACCTGATTCCCGAGCCGCTGGCCGCGGCAATCGGCGCGAGAATTCCGGTTGGCTCGCCGAGCGGTAATCTTGTGGTCGACATCGGCGGTGGCACCACCGACGCGGCCGTGATTTCCATGTACGGGGTCGTGGTCAGTCGCTCGGTGCGCGTTGCCGGGGACAAGATCGATGAGGCAATCATCTCCTATGTGAAGCGCAAGCACAACGTCGTTATCGGCGAGCGCACGGCCGAGGAAGCAAAGATCGAGCTGGGCAGCGCCCTCCCGTTGGAAGAGGAAGTGAAGACGGAGGTGCGCGGCCGCGACCAGGTAACCGGGCTTCCCAAGACGATTACCATTACCTCCACCGAGGTCAACCAAGCCATCTCCGAGCCTCTGACGGCGATCGTCGCCACGGTGCGCGCCGTCTTGGAGCATACCCCACCAGAGCTCGGCGCCGATATCATCGACCGGGGCATGGTTCTGACGGGGGGAGGTGCCCTGCTGCGTAACCTCGACCAGTTACTCATGCGCGAAACCGGCGTCCCCTGCCATGTCGCCGACGAGCCACTTAGCTGCGTCGCCATTGGGGCGGGTATGGCGCTGGAGCATCTGGAAGTGCTAAGGCGCAACCTCCCCACCGAGGAGCACTCCCTAGCAGCCACTACCTACTGAGAACCTATCAGCATGACGTCGATTAACCAGGGCATTCTACTTGGTTAGTGCCACGAGCTTCTGGAGATCCTGCTCCATGGCGTTCAGTTCATCGCCGTAGCGAGCCCAATCTCCTTTCTTCAGGTACTCCTGTGCTCTAGCGTAATGATCGGCCGCCGATTTTGCCAGCAGCGCCACGTCTCCACTAACCGCTGGCGTGGTCGGCAGCTGCGGAGTAGGTGCGGGTGGGGTAGTCGGTGTCGTCGGGGTAGTCGGCGCACTTGCCGGTCCTGTGGGACTAGGACCCAAAGCAAAGGCCTGGTCGAAGACCTTGGCGAGACTCTCTCCGAGGGTTGGTTCCATCGCGAGGCGGTTGCCAGAGGCGACGACGACGCGCTTCAATTCCGGCAGCTTACTGCTTTCGGCCTGCAGGTAGATGGGCTCGACATAAAGTATGGACTTCTCGATTGGAATGACCAAGAGATTCCCTCTAATCACGCTAGAGCCTCGCTGACTCCAGAGGGTAAGCTGGCTAGAAATGGTGGGATCCTGATCGATGCGGGCTTCCAACTGCTCAGGCCCGTAAACCAGCCTCTCCTTGGGGAACTTGAAGGCTACCAGCTTACCATAGTTGGTGCCATCGGAGCGGGCCGCCAGCCAGGCGATCATATTGGCTTTGTTGGAGGGAGTGAAGGGCATCATCAGCAGAAATTCCGTGCTTGTCTCCCCGGGAAGGCGCATATTGGCATAGTAGGGCTCCATGACCGTCGACTTGCCACCGACAGATTCTCTTGGAAGGCTCCAGAGGTCCTCGCCGTTGTACAACACCTGTGGGTCCTGCATGTGGTAGGTGCGATACTTCTCGGCCTGCACCTCGAACAGGTACTGAGGATATCTCACGTGGCTGCGAATGCTCTCCGGCATCTGGTCCATGTCGGTAAACAACGTGGGGAAGATGCGTCGATAGGTCTGGATGAGCGGGTCCGAAGGGTCGGACACGTAGAGCTTCACCGAGCCGTCATACGCGTCGATTACCGCCTTCACGCTGTTCCGAATGTAGTTGAAGCTGGTGACCGGGGCACCGGTGACACTCGAGGTCTCTTCGTACGGCTGTGAGCACGGGTACTGACCGGAGGTGGTGTAGGCATCCTGAATCCAAAACAGCCGTCCGTCGGCGATGACGATATATGGATCACTATCCAGCCTGAGGAATGGAGCGATACGCTGCACCCGATCTTGGATACTGCGGTAATAGAGGACCCTGCTCTCAGGCTTCAGGTAGTTGGTGAAAAGGATGTTGCCATCTGCGAAATGCCAAGCGAAAGCCAGTTTGCGGATGGCCGAATTGATCTGTACGCCCCCCTGGCCAGCATACTGGCTATAGACGTTGTCGTCTCCCTTTGGGTAGTCAAACTCTGGCGTCTTAGTATTGACGATCACGTATTGATCGTTCGCCTCGCCGAAGTAGATCTCGGGCCGCTTGACCTCTGGCGTCCCGACCGGCGGAATGTCCCTAATCAGTAGCTCTGGAAGACCCTCCGCGCTAATTGCGGCCACAGGGCTAAGCACTACGCCGTAGCCATGCGTGTACTGTAGGCGCTGGTTCACCCAAGTCTGAGCTGCCTGAGCGATTTTCTGTGGCGAAAGCTCTCGCGCAGAGATCGCCACCTGGCGCAGACTGCCGTTAATCATGTAGCGGTCGATATCCACATCCTGAAAATCGTAGTACAACCGGATGCTTTGAATCTGGTTGTAGGTGTCCCTCAGCGGTAGATAGTCCCAAAGTCGCACGTTGTTCACAGTGTCCAGATTGGCTGTAATATCCGCCGGCTGCAAGGCCTCCTCGGCCGGGAACGGCTGTTCTTGGATCTTGTCAAGCCCAAAGGCCTGACGGGTCATGGCGATGTTGTTCTGGATATAAGGGAGTTCCTTGGCCAATTGGCTCGGGACCACTTGGAAACGCTGCACGATCGCTGGATACACAGTCCCGCCGAAAATAGCGGCCAGCAACCAAATCCCTATAGCAAGAGCGGGTAACCATACGCCACGCAGGAAGACGTTCGCCAGCAATAGAACAGCGGTGATGATGGCGATGATCGAGAGTAGAGATAGTGCTCCCCATTGAGCATTGACGTCGGTAAAGCTAGCGCCAAAGACTACCCCACGATGAGAGAACACGAGATCGAAGATGTCCAAACGATAGCTCCAGGCAAAGAGCAAGAGAATGGCTGCGCCGATCACGCTAAGGTGAGCTTTCATCGCAGGTGTGAAATCGAAATGGAAGCGCTGCTGGCGAAAGTCGAACAGGTAAATAACGGCTATGGCGAATAGGACAATGAACAGTGTAGCAGTTAGCCAGCCCTGCAAGAAACGGTAGAGGGGCAGGCTGAAGACGAAGAAACCGATATCTCGCTTGAAGATCGGGTCGGTCGTCCCAAAGCCCACCGCATTGCTGTAGCGCAGAAACGTTGCCCAACTCGACGATACCGCAACAGCCATGATCAGCCCTAAGAGAATGCCGATGCCAGAGATGACATAGTCTATCAACCGATCGGGCACGAGCATTTCTTGGGGGGGAATGAAATAAGGTAGAGCTTCTTTCTTTGTCAACCGGCGCGCGACAGTGGTATTGCCGATGAAAAGAATGAGGAAGACGATGAAACCCAAGAGGAACAGCGTTCCTCGCGCTTGCCAGACGGTAACGTAGGCACGTTCAAAACCAAGACTCTGAAACCAAAGGTAGTCGACATAGAAGCCAGTGCTGGCCATGCCCATGATAATTATTAGGACGATCAGACCGGCGAGAACGAGGAAGATCCGTCGCCCAAACCTGACGCGCTTCCGCTTCTTGGTGATGTCGCGTGCCTGGCGCAACCGGTCTCCGTCAAAGTTGAAGGCCGAGAACGTCATGACGATCCATCCTTTCTAATGACAGTACCGGGAGATTGCCCTCGTACGGCATCAAGTAAGGCGCCTGGCACACGGCCGTCAACAATCTGGGCAAACTCCGCCACCTGCAAAGCCGCGAGACAAGCCTCGATCTTGGGGATCATGCCACCGCTAGCGACACCTTTCGCTATGAGACTGGCCGCTTCCCTATCGGTCAGCGATTTACATAACTGACCGGCTGCGTTGGCAATACCCGGTACGTCCGTAAGGAAGATCAGGCGACTTGCACCGAGTGCTGCTGACAGTTGCCCTGCTGCAGTATCGGCATTGACGTTGTAGAGAGTGGCACTGCCTCCATCGTGAGAGATGGCAATAGGGGCCACCACGGGAATATAGCCGACGGCCAGCAGCAGCTCGATCGGAGCGGTGTCCACAGCAACGACCTCGCCGACCAACCCCAGGTCTTCGTCCAGAGGTCGAGCCAGCAGAATTCTCCCGTCGACGCCGCTAATGCCGACCGCTCGCCCACCAAGCCGCACAATGCTAGCCACTAAATCCTTGTTCACCAAACCGGCGAGCACTGCCACCACCACTTCAAGACTCTGCTGGTCGGTGACGCGGAGACCTCGGGCAAACTTCGTTGGAATCTGCTGTCTGGCCAGCCATTCGGTGATGACCTTGCCTCCGCCGTGAACGATCACTGGGAAGAACCCATCCACATGTAGGCGGACGATATCCTCTAATGTTGTATCATGGCTGCCGAGCGTGCTGCCGCCGATCTTGGCCACGATGATGCGGTCTCGTGGTACCATCCGGACGTCCTGCAGACGCGAACTTGCGCTGTTGCTGCCCATCTCGCCGTCGGTCTCTGGCATCTCGTCGTGTCCTCCTTGGCAACTCGACTCTCAGGTCGTGTAATCACTGTTGAAAGTAACGTACTCCTCCGACAGGTCACAGCCCCAGGCCGTGGCCTCGTATGGACCGAGGTGCAGGTCTACCTTGAGCTGCACGGTTTCTCTAGAGAGTAGCGCTACGGCGGCCTGATGATCAAAGACCTGCGGCGTGCCGCCTCTCATCAAGGCAGTCTCCCCAATGAAAACGTCGGTCAGTCCTTCCCGCATCGCTGCGCCACTTCGTCCCAATGCTGCGAGAATCCGCCCCCAGTTCGGATCGTTGCCGTGGACAGCCGACTTGACTAGCATCGAGCTGGCGATGGTTCGGGCGCCGATCCGCGCATCTTGCAAGCTCTCTGCCCCTGTCACCAGCACTTCGATGAGCTTCGTCGCCCCCTCGCCATCCCTCGCCACCAGCTTTGCGAGGTGGACGCAGACCTCGGTCAGTGCCCCAACGAACACGGCGGCAGCCGGCGTCGCGGCCTGAATCGGATTGTTCCCGGCGAGGCCATTGGCGAAGAGAATCAGGGAATCGTTCGTGCTGGTATCGCCATCGATTGTCGCCATGTTGAAGGAGGCGTCGGCGGCCTCGCGCAAAGCGGTCATCAGGAACTGGGGTTCTACGGCCGCGTCGGTGGTGAGAAATGAGAGGAGAGTGGCGAGGTCAGGATGGATCATCCCTGCTCCCTTGGCAATGCCCCCGATTGTCACCGTGCAGCCATCCACCTGAAACGAGACGGCGATTTCCTTGATATAGGTGTCGGTGGTGACGATTGCTCGGGCTAGCTCATGTCCACCGTTGGTGCTCTCCGCAATAAGGGGCAGCCGTTGGCGGATCTTGTCCATGGGTAGTTGCACCCCGATCACGCCGGTGCTGGCCACCAACACATCCACGGGTCGCAAGCCCAGCTTGTGCGCCGTCAAATGTGCCATCTCCATGGCATTGTCGTACCCTTCTTGCCCAGTGCAGGCGTTGGCGCAGCCACTGTTCACGACGATGGCCCTCGGCTGGCCGTTGGCGAGATGGAGTTGGGAGACGGTCACCGGCGCAGCCTTGACCCTGTTGGTGGTAAATATGCCTGCCGCCCCACACGGCACCTGCGAGTAGAGGATGCCTAGGTCGAGAAGATTCTCCCCTCTGGTTTTCAACCCGACATAGGTGGCACCGGCCACGAAGCCCCTCGGACTAGTGACCGTCCCTTGACTGATGACCTCTCCGTACATCGATATCGCTCCTGAGCTGAATATGCGGCAAGTATACACGGTGCGCCTTGGGAAGGCAAGGCACAGACAGGGTCCTTTGGCATACTAGCGGGCATGCCTATGATCGGCTGGATATGCTATACTACTAGCCAGGGATCCCTTGTCAGCTGTCGGCTTTCAGGAGATGCGGTTACAGCACGGGTTCGTGGTGTTGATGTATCTGGAATGAAGATGGCCCAATCGGTCATCGAGAAGGAGAACATGCAAGATTCGGAGTCGCCAAGCCAAAGCACATCGGAAAAGCGGCAGGCAATTCTTCACGTTTCAGACCCAGAAAACACCGTCGAGCAGATCACCAAGGAGGCGGCACTGCTGCCCGCGGAAGGACTGCCGGGCGACCCGGAGCCGCAGGAGGAGTTCCGGGTCCTTAACCAAATGACTCTGGGGACGATCCGTGGGACCGTTGAACAAGCTCACACAACCGAGTCCCTATGCCCCCAATGCGCCGTTGGCAAGGCGGAAACGGCCAACTACTGCTCCTCTTGCGGCTCGCCGATCTTCAATGGTACTGTCCATGAGACAGCAAGATGCCCACGCTGCCTAACCGAAGTGTCGGCTGGGTCTCGTTTCTGTTCGGCCTGCGGCCTGCCTCTAGACGGAGAGGGCCGTGCCAAGGACGAAAATGCCGAGTCCGGCGACGCCATCGCTCCCTTGTGGCGCCGGATCCTCGGAGTCTTCTCCACGGTGGTCCTTTGGATTGGGGCGCTGGCGATCACACTGAGCGTAGTTGCCGTGGCCATTTCTGCCGGGATTTGGTACTTTGGCTACGCGCAAGCTGTGGACCTCTACGTGCAGAATCTGGCGCCGGTACTTGCCGAAGTGCAGGCCCTAGACAAGGAAATCGCCCTCAGCCACCTTGCGGCCGGAGGTGATCTTCAACATGCGCAAGCAACCTTGGACGATCTGGATGCCCAGATCATCAGATCAGGCGATCAAGGCGTCAAGGCTAGTGGCATCTATGCGCCAACATTCTTGATGCCCATTGCAAGGTCGCTCGCTCAAGCCCTTCAATATCGCCAGCAAGCTGTGCGTGACGATCGTGCGGCGCTGCAAGCTCGAGTTGAAGCCAGCCGGGCCGAGGCACTGGCGGCGGATTATAGACAGATAGCCGATTGGTATTCCGACTCCACGAAGAACGGCTTAGCACGCGACGTGGCCACGGCGCGAAACCGGACCGCCCTTGACAAAGAGAAGTCCTATATCGAGGAATCATTGACTTGGCAGCAGGCTGTACGGCAGAATCAGGCACATCACGATCAGGCGCTCGGAAGTTATCAATCGCAACTCAAGTCCATTGAGAGCGCCTTAATAGACTGCCGGCGTCGTCCCACCACTATCGACGAGTACCTCCGTCAGATCAAGCTGGCCGTCGGGATCCAGTAAGCTATGAGAGCCTTGGTCTTTGATCGTTCTTTGCGCAAGGTCGTCGACTGGCCCTTGCCGGTCCCTGGTCGAGACGAGGCCCTGGTGCGAGTGCTAATGGCCGGCATATGTAACACCGATCTGGAGATTACGAAGGGCTACATGGGCTTCCGTGGCGTATTGGGGCACGAGTTCGTGGGCATCGTGGAGCGTGCTCCCGACGCTGGGCTGGTTGGGCGCCGGGTAGTCGGCGAGATCAATTGCGCTTGTCGCAACTGCGAGTACTGCCGCGCGGGTCTGCCGACCCACTGCCCGAACCGCACCGTTCTTGGGATTCAGGGACGAGACGGCGCCTTCGCGGACTACCTAACGCTGCCGATAGCGAACTTGCATCTGGTGCCCGAAACGGTAACAGATGAGCAGGCCGTTTTCGTGGAACCACTGGCGGCGGCTTTAGAGATTCTGGAGCAGATGGCAATTCGTCCCGGACAGAGCATTGTGGTGCTAGGGGATGGGAAGCTTGGGTTGTTGGTGGCTCAGGTCCTGGTGTTCACAGCCTGTCAGATGACTCTAGCGGGCAAGCATCGGGAGAAGCTTGCGCTGGTGGCCGGGAAAGGCATCCATACCGTCCTCGTCGAGGATCTTGGGGAAGAAAAGGTCGACGTTGTCGTCGAATGCACTGGGTCTCCCACTGGCATCGGGCTGGCGCAGGCATTAGTCAAGCCGAGAGGCACTATTGTCTTGAAAAGCACTTATGCCGGACGGACGGAATTGGATCTAGCTCGCCTAGTGATCGACGAAATCGACCTCAGGGGCTCTCGTTGTGGACCATTTGCCCCGGCGTTGCGGGCTCTGGCACGTCGTCAAGTAGATGTCTTGCCCTTGATCTCCGCCGTGTACGATCTCGACGAAGGTGCCGCCGCTATGGCACATGCCGAACGCCACGATTCGGTTAAGATCTTGCTAAAAGTCAGTGACGCGTGATGGGTGAGTTCAGCCACCCGTCAACCCTAACGCAGTACGCAATACGCAACACACATCACGAGTCACGACCGTATTCTCTTCTTCTTGTTCGCCAGGTAGTCCACCAGAATGTACTGGCCTAGCTGATCGGCGGTAGAAAAGAACACTCGTCCCCGGTTGATCTTCATCAACTGCTCTACGAAACGCATCAAATGGTAATCGCTATCCATCATGAAGGTGTTGATCACAATCCCTTCGCGCGTGCACCGCACCACTTCCTGCACCGTCAGCTGGATGGTACGCGGACTAGGTGGATAGGCAAAGAACGACTGCTTACCCTCCATGTGGGCCGTGGGCTCTCCATCAGTTACCATAATGATCTGCCGGTTCTGGCTCTTATCCTTGCCGAGAAGCCGGCGGGCGATGCCAAAAGCTTGGTGCATGTTTGTGCCGTAGGAATACTCGTCGACATCGGCGCGGATAAGCTCGTCGGGCTGCAATTGCCGAGCATAGCGGGAGAAGCCGATGATATGTAGGCTGTCTCTCGGAAACTGAGTTTTGATCAAATTGTGCAGAGCCAAGGTGACCTTCTTTGCGGCCAGGAAATTGCCCTTGAGGCCCATTGACCAGCTAAGGTCGATCATTACCACTGTCGACGAATCGCTGATGAGCTGAGTTCGATAGACCTCGAAGTCCTCAGGCTTCAGCTTCAGAGGGATAGCCGGCTGCTCTCTGAATAGGCTGTTGTATATGGTGCGCTCCAGGTGGAGGTGGAAGGGGTCGCCGAATTCATACCGCTTGCTGTCGTCGATCCGTTCGTGGCCGGTGCCTCTAAAGTCGGTCGGGTGTTTGCCGAAGTGGTCCTTCTTGATCCGGTCGAAGATATCGCCGAGCGCCTTCTGGCCAATCTTCCTCATCCCCCGGGGCGTTAGTTCCAAACGAGAGCCGTTGAATTGCACGTAACCTGCTTCCTGGAGCATATCCAGCAACCGCTGCAACTGCTTCCAGTTCTCGTAGGCCTCCTCGCCAAGAAGCTCTCGCAGTTTGTCAGGGTCTACCTCATCTGTGTCGTTCCACTGCATCGCGCGACGGAGCTGTTTCTCGAGGTCGTCCATCTGCTGCAGTTCATCCATTAGCCTTGTCGCCTCGTCGAGGGTCAACTGCTCGCTACCCCGGAATGGATACCGACGACGAAGGTCATTCCTCGGGAACAGTCCTTCGAGAGTGGCGGCCAATTGGGCCACTTCCTGCTGCAAGCCAGGATCCTGAGACATCGACTGCTGAAGCAGGTCCTGCAAAGTTTGGCGCTGATTGGGCGACAAGCTATCCATGAGCGATTGCATCTGTGCCATGCGGCGTTGCAGGTTCTCGACCAGTTCGTCTAGATTGGCAGGCTTCTCTGGGAAGTACTGCCCGTACTGACGCATGAACTTGTCAAAGTCCGGCTTCTCGCCTCGCGCTTTCTGCTCGAGCATGCTATTCAGAGCCTGCAGCATTTCACGCATCTTTTTCAGCTCTTCGGGAGTGATGTTTTGCAGAGTCTGCTGCATGTCCTTGAAAAATGAGTCCATCACCCGCTGCTGCAGCATCTTCATTAGCTCTTCGAACTGCTGACGGGCGTCGGGTGACATGAAGTCGTATTCCGAGAGCCCCTTGATCATCCCACTAGGGTCCTTCGGGAGTTGGTCCAGTTGGGCAAGCTTCTTCTCCGCGATTCGCTCTAGCGTCTTCAGCAGATCGCTGTTGTCCCACGGTTGTTGATCACCTTGTGCTGCAGACGGCTGTTGCCCGCCTTCGGCTGCGGACAATTGTTGATCACTTTCTCCTACGGGCGGCCGCTGGGAGGCTTCCGGTTTCGAGGTGGTCTGTTGGCGAGCTTGATCTAGCCGAGATTCGATCGTGTCTCGCTCAGTGCGCACGATGCGGTCGAGGCGTTGCTGAATTTCGTCGACGATCGAACCGAGGTCATACCGGTCCATAGTCTGCTGGCGCTGGGCGCGAAGCTGTTCCAGCAGATCACGCAGTCCCTTGAGCTGACCCATGCGACCCTGAAGACCGCGCTGCATGAGGTTCCGCAACGCCCTAGCCAGATCACCGTTGGAGAGCACGTCATCCGAGAGCGCCGACATAACGTCTTCGGCGTCAATAGAGGCAATCTCCTGAGTTCCGTCCCAAATCGAGTAGCGATACCTGCCCATTTCCTTAGCCTCGATACTGCAAACGGCCGCCCACTGTTGTCTTGTTCAGCTTCTTGTTAAGGTGAAGTCCTTCCAATATGAACTCCATAGCTGAGGCAAGGGTAGCCGGGTTACGGTCGCTCTCCAACTTGCCTATCGCTGGTCCGAGAGCGCCTAGTTCCCTCATCTTCTGCGTATACTCTTCCGCACGCATAATGTCAGAGGTGTCGACGGTCAATCCATTCTTGAAGCGGGTGACTACGTCCTCGAACTGGCGAGCATCGAAATGGCGGTTGAAAACCTTAGTAATGGCGCCTTGCAGTAATCTCTCGACAATCTGGTCTTCCTTGCCATCGTCGACCGTTTCCAGCTCGATCTTTCCTGTGGTGGAAGCGATGATGTAGGGTAGATCACTAATCCGTGGCGCGACGTAGGTCTCGCCATTCCGGATAGCACGGCGGATTGCATTGCTGACCACGTTCTCGTAGTTGGTGATGGAGACCCGCACGCTTACACCCGAACGCTGGTTGATCTCAGGACTGCGTCGCGCGAGGTTAGTGAACTCGGCGAGGATCTCCTTGATGTAGGCCGGGATGCTGATGCGCAGCCCTTCGTCTTCATAGTGCGTGCGTTCTCGATCCATGATGTCGATTTCGTGCATCGTGGTCTTCGGGTAGTGAGTGCGGATCTGTGAACCATAGCGGTCTTTCAGCGGGGTGATGATCCGCCCACGATTGGTATAGTCCTCGGGGTTCGCGCTGGCGACGACGTATACATCTAGGGGCAACCGGACGCGATAGCCACGGATCTGAACGTCGCGCTCCTCCATGATGTTGAAGAGACCCACCTGGATCTTCTCCGCTAGGTCAGGCAATTCATTTATGGCGAAGATACCCCTGTTCGTCCTGGGGATCAGACCGTAGTGGATTGTTAGCTCATCAGACAAATAGCGACCTTCAGCGACCTTGATCGGGTCGACCTCGCCGATCAAATCTGCGATGGTCACATCCGGTGTGGCCAGCTTCTCGCCGTAGCGGTTCTCCCTGGTCAGCCAAGAGATCTCTACTGCCGGGCCCTCTTCGGCGACCCTCAAGCGACAGTTCTTGCAGATAGGCTTAAAGGGGCTGTCGTGGATCTCGCAGCCCGCGATAACAGGGATCTCTTCGTCTAGGAGATTCACCAGACTACGGATCATGCGGCTCTTGGCCTGCCCTCTCTCCCCAAGGAAGATAATATCCTGGCCGGAGAGGATGGCGTTCTCTACCTGCGGTATCACCGAGTCCTCGTACCCGATAATCCCAGGGAAAAGCTCCGCACCTTGGCGAATCCGCTTGATCAGATTCTGCCGGAGTTCCTCTTTCACCGACCGAGCCTGGTAACCGCTCTCTCGAAGCTCGCCAATCGTTTTTGGTTTGTCTGTGATCATGTCTCCTGTATCCTGTCTTGCGCAAAGTCTCTGCACCGCTTGTATGAACCATCATACGCTGCACTTGACCGGCCGTCAAGCGGCTATGCGGAGAGTCTCAGCGTCGATAACTACCCCTCCTCGGTAGCCAGCTCCGCCAAGCATTCCTTGCATATCTCTTTCTGCTCGGAGACGGTTTGTTCTTCTAACTCTTCCTCGGGAATGAGAACAGCATCTCGCCGTCGAACAGCCTTCCCGCAGCGCATACAAAAGACGTAGTCATCGCCAGTGACGTCCTTCCGCGGGCCGAGCACGTCTTCTTGCATCTCTCTTACCTCCAAGAGAATGTCTCTGGGCCTGAACACCGAAAACACCGAACAAGAATGGTGTCTCCCCTTCAAGCAGTGACTGCCAGACAAAGCCCCACAGCCAGACGACGCCCCAGTTGAGGCGATGCTGGCGGCAAACGAGGTAAGGCTAGTTACGGCAATTCATATGCCAGGACCGCTGGCATGCACTGTGCGGATGGGAAAACGGAAGGCTCGAAGGGTGTGCCGCTCGTTACACACCCCAAATCCATAGACGAATTCCTGTCAGCGGAGAGGAGAGATGAGAATCGAAGACGTAATGAGCAGGCACGTGTTCGCCGTGGCATCTGCCGCTACGGTGCTGCAGGCCGCCCAGTTGATGGCCGAAAACAGCGTCGGCAGCGTGGTTGTGATCAAGGGCCACCGACTTGTGGGCTTGATCACCGACCGGGATCTGGTCACCAGGGTATTGGCCAAAGGGCGGGATCCAGTTACTACGACTATGCATGACCTGCTAATCGAGTTGATGCCCGAATCTGGTCAATGGCCAGCAGCCCGCCCAGACATGGACACCGTCAGTGCCGCGCGCCTAATGGCCGAACACGGGATGAGGCGCCTGCCGGTGCTTGCCGCCGACGAGGTGGTCGGCATCGTGTCTATTACCGACCTAGCGAGCGAGCTAAACGAGTTGCTGCAGGCTGTGCTGCTGGAGGAATCCCTTTAGGCCGTTGTGACGTGTCAAGAGCCGGCTTCCGCGACGATGCGGTAGACATGGTTGAGTTGGGCTGTCTTGCCGAGCATTGCGGATGCCGGACAGTATCGAGTGGCAGAAAGCTCGACGGCACGCTTCACCGAATCTTCCGAGATTCCCCTGCCACGAACCACGTGCTCCACAGTGATCTTTGTGAAGACTCTGGGGTGCTCGTCCGCTGTTTCACCCCGAAGGCGCACCTCGTATCCGGTGACGTCTTGGCGCATTTTGCGGAGAATGGATATGACATCCATGCCAGTACAGCCGCCGAGGGCAGCCAGGATCACCTCCATGGGCCTTGGTCCTTTCTCTGCACCACCGACGTCGGGGTTGCTATCCATCACAAACGAATGTCCTGAGCCGGTCTCGGCGTTGAAGGCCATGCCTCCGGTCAAATCTACTTTGGCTTCTAGTGTACCGGCCATTTATTCCTCCTCTCTTGATCAGCATGCCGTTTGGCCGTCTCTCAGTAGATACTGGTTCCTTTATGGCTTGCGGTCTTCCTACCTCACAGGTGATGCTAGCATCCGTTTACCGGTAAGTCAAACCGCTCGCCATGCAGGGCTGACAGACGGGCCTTGACTAATCGTGTTCAAATAGTAGAAGATTCGTGAGGGCTCCACGATGGGTGAGAATGGGGGTGATATACTTGACCAAGGTGGCCAATCTCACACGGGGTACTTCTCTGGGGGAGAACGTAGAGCGAGCGAACACCTTCATCGCCCGATTGAGAGGGTTGATAGGTCGGCGGTCCCTGTTCCCCGGTCAGGGATTAATCTTGGAGCCCGAACAATCGATTCATAGCTTCTTCATGCGCTTTCCATTCGATGCCGTCTTTGTGGACAAGTCGGGTCGAGTCGTGCGTTTGATCGAGCGGATGCGACCCAATCGACTTGGCCCTTATGTCCGTCACGCTCGCCTGGTTGTGGAGCTCCCGGCAGGAACTATCGCCAGCTCGCACACTGCTGTCGGCGACAAGCTATCATTCGATGGATAGGCTGGCACTCGACCTCTGTGGGACAGGGGGGCACGGTCCGAGGCTCAGAAGAGTACCGGACTGGTCGGCGTGGGTGAAGTCGTGGGAGAACCACGCGTCGTATGGCATGTGGAGTGAAATAGAAAGCAGGAGGAGATGGTGTTGACCATCACGAACCGTCTCCCTTGGATTCTTGCTGCACTGTTCGTGCTCTTTGGAGCCGTGTATACGAGCACGGCTTTCGGAGGTATCGATTCCTTTGACGGGGAGATGATGTTCAGGGTCACAGAGAGCCTTGTCGAACGCCACAGTCTAGTCGTATCTGACGAAATATTCCATTCTAACGAACCATATGCTGTTTACGGTCTAGGCACTTCTCTCTTCGCGATCCCCTTGTATCTTGCAGGCAAGCTCCTAGGAAACAATACGCGTTTGGTCGTTTCTCTATTCAACCCCATCGTGACTGCGTTAACGGTCAGCTTGTTGTACTATTTCGCTCTCAGACTCGGATTCTCAAGGCTGACTGGTCTGTTTCTGGGTGTGTGTTTTGGCCTCGGTTCTTTGGCATGGCCGTACACCAAGACCTTCTTCTCTGAGCCGCTCATTGCCCTTCTGTTGCTGTGTGCAACATATAGTGCCTACGCCTTCCGCCAGACTCAGCGGCCGCTGTCAGTTCTCGCGCTTGGACTGGCACTCGGTGCGGGGATCATCACGCGCGAAGACACCTTGCTGGTGGTTCCTTGTTTCCTGCTCTACCTGGCCTGGCCAGTACGTCGGGAGTGGCGAATTAGACTCCGCGAGGCACTATTACTACTGGTTCCTCTCTTTGTTCTAGTCTTGGTGACGTGGTGGTATCACGATCTTCGCTTTCACAGCCTGCTATCGGGTTACGTAGAGAAGACAGGAAACCGTTTTGACTGGACGGTTGGCACCTTTGTTACAGGGGTCTATGGCCTGTTGTTCAGCACCGGCGAGGGTTTAGTCTTCTTCACGCCCCTGGCCCTACTGTCGGTACTTTCATGGCGTCATTTCTGGGCCTGCCAAAAGGCAGAGTGCGTCCTGTTTACATTCTTAGTTGTGGAGAGGACGGCTCTTTTCGCCTTTCTCGTTCGCTGGTATGGGGGGGTCTGCTGGGGGCCACGCTACATTGTGCCCACGATTCCTTTCTTGATCTTGCCGATTGGCTTCCTCTTGCGTTCTCCCGATTGGCTGAGTTGGAGGCGAAGACTGGTCGTGGGGAGCCTCTTCTTCATTAGCTTCCTCGCGCAGCTGCCCGGCGTCGCGGTCTACTACGCTTTCTACTGGAACGATCTGATAGGAAGCAGGATGGTCACTCTCGATCAGTACTTCTTCGTGCCGAAGTACACGCCGCTGTGGGGGCAGTTTCGCTGGATGGTGGAGGGAAAGCACACCCGCTGGCTCTTGCCAGTTCCGCCGTCGGCGTGGGAACCAGTGGTGCGTTTGAGTCTTCTACTGGTGGCGATGGCTGCCGCGGCTACACTGGCCTGGCTTTTCATCGGCGATCGTCAAGCTTCATCAAGCTCTAGGCTCGCCCTGGCCGCTGCCGCCCATGGCAGCCACCATGGCGAGCCGTCCGGCACCCGGGTCGAGGTCTAAGTGGCAAAGACGCCTGACGAGTGGAGTGGCTTCCTATTGGGCCTTCGGTGGCTGCTCCAATGCCACGCGGCTGCAAGAGTGGCGCGCGTTGCGCCGGGAAAGGGCCTGTGTTATAATTCTGTTCGGAGAGGTGTCCGAGAGGTTGATGGTGCCGCTCTCGAAAAGCGGTGGGTAGCAATGCCCCGTGGGTTCGAATCCCACCCTCTCCGCCAGCAAAGTACACTAGTTATCCGTTGTAGTTGTCACCAATTGCCACTCGCCGACAGAAATCAGACGATTGGTTTCCGACCCTGAGCCGCTTCTGGCAAGGGACTCTCATCGCTGGCTCCGATGACCAACAACGGATAACTGATAACGATCTCGGAGAGGTGCTGGAGTCCGGTCGATCAGGCACGTCTGGAGAACGTGTAGGCGATGAGCCTCGTGGGTTCGAATCCCACCCTCTCCGCCAATTCGCGGCGGCGTGACCAATAAGCACTGAAGGCTGGATACTCTTCCAGCCTTCAGTTTCTTTGCGTACGCTTCCGGTCCTTGCCCCTGATCAGCTTGCCTTGGTCTTCGACTCTTGGAAGCGAGCCTGCAGCTCGGCTGTTGCCCGCGTTGCAGCCGCTTTCCCTTGCTCGTAGGCTTCCCGCAATGCAGCGGCCCGCTCGTCCACGACGTCGCGGCCGCGTGCCACCAGTTCTTCGGCGCTACCACGGGCTCGGTCCGCGATTTCGTCGGCGCGACCCCTGAGTTCGATTCCTCTCTCTCTCAGCTTTTCACGAGTGTCTTCGCCGGCCTGTGGTGCCAGCAGCAAGCCGATGGCTGCCCCGATAAGGCCGCCAATGACCAGTCCAGCGAGAAAGCTCGATCCTCTGTCTTGGTTGCTCATATCAGCCTTTCCTCCTCTTTGATCCTCCGGTGAGCGCGGAAAAGAACTCTCTTACTCCAACGGCGAAGCTGGCCGTGGCGATCACCGGTTTCACCAGGTTGTCTCCTATCGTATTAGCAGTAGCCTCCACTGTGCGGGCAGTCGTTTGGGCAGAATCGAGGATCGGCGGGACCCGACCGCGAACATACAGCGCCAGGCGCGCTACGACATAGAGAAGGAAGATTGTCAGGATGACCTGGATCATGGCGAGAACAGCGAGGATAATGATGGCAATGTCGCGGCCGTTTTCGAGCGTCATCCTGCTCACCTCCAAGGTGACGTAGTATGATTATACCACAAGCCCTGAGAAAGATGCAAACGAACGAAGGCAAGAAACGCCGCATGGTCTGCCGAGGTGGGCTGCAGGTAGCCTACAGGCGCTCGCCATATGAGTAGCCTTCGATGATGCCTCCACCTAGAACCTCTTCGCCTTCGTAGAAGACCACCGCCTGCCCAGGCGTGATCGCTCTTTGTGGTTTGTCGAAGACAACATCTACCCCCCGGTTCGCGGGCTGAACAATTGCGGGTACCGCCGGAGCCTTGTAGCGCGCCTTCACGGCCACTCGCCTTGGCCCCTCCAATGGGCGACCCGAGACGAAGCTCGCGTCTGCGGCGTGGAGACGCCCTTGCTCCAATTCGTCCTTTCGCCCGACCACTACCCGATTCTGGTTTGGATCGATCTCCAACACATAGTATGGCTCAGACGAAGCGATGCCGAGACCCTTGCGCTGGCCAACTGTGTAGTTAGCCAGGCCGCTGTGCCGGCCTAAGATCCGGCCAGCCCGGTTGACGATAGCCCCGGGAGCAGAAACGATCCGTTCGCTCAGAAAGCGGCGATAGTCATTGTCCGGAATGAAGCAGATTTCCTGACTGTCTTCCTTCTTCGCCACGGGGAGGTCACGTGCCGCCGCCAGCCGCCGGGTCTCCGCCTTTTGATACTCGCCGACAGGGAACAGTAGGTGTGCCAGTTCGGTTTGTCCGACCATGTACAAGGCATATGACTGGTCCTTGTCAGGGTCGATTCCTCTCAGAAGATGGTAGCCATATCCATCGTGGAGAATCCGGGCATAATGTCCTGTGGCCAGGTAGTCAGCACCGAATGCCAGAGCCCTCTTCAGCAGAAAATCGAACTTCATGAATCGGTTGCAGGCCAGGCAAGGGTTAGGCGTTTTCCCTACCGCATAGGCCGCAGTGAAGTAGTCGACTACATACTGGCGGAATTCCTGCTCGGCGTTGAGTACGTAGTGGGGAATGCCAAGGATCTGGCAGACTCGTCTAGCGTCGTCGACCGCATCAAGCGAGCAGCAGACTCGGTGATGCGCCGAGAGATCGGGACGCGCCTCGGACCATAGACGCAAAGTGATGCCCACTACATCATACCCTCGCTCCTTCAATAGCGCGGCGGCGACCGAGGAGTCGACACCGCCACTCATTGCCACCACCACCTTCGTACTGCCCATAGTTAACCTCGGATGCATAATATCAAATTATTCTACCACAGGCGCAATCACGTGGCAAACCATTCAGAGCACAGGGACGTGGTTGCAGACTGTGTTGGCATGTTTTCAGGCGATGCGGTTCCCAGCCAGGCTGCGCTGGCCGCATTCGGCACCCTGCATGGGACAACCGGGAACGCCAAAGGCCTTCAGGCGGCTCGCTGCCTTGCTCGTCAACATGAGATAGACCAGTCCGCGAAGCGGCGAAGCCCGGCTTGTTAATCTGTCTTGTTTTTGCTATACTTTCCAAGTTGAGCGCAGCCTCTGGCTCTGTCGGAGGGGCTATTTGAAGACTGCCATTGTCCACGATTGGCTGAACCAGACTGGTGGCGCCGAATTCGTGTTGGACGTGCTGCATGAGATGTTTCCTGCGGCACCGATATACACGTCGATGTATGCGCCGGAGGTTATGCCCGAGGGCTACCGCCAATGGGATATTCGTACTTCGTTCATGCAGAAACTGCCGCTAGTGAGGAGGCATCACCAGCCTTTTCTACCGTTGTATCCCTTGGCATTCGAAGGGTTTGACCTTTCCGAGTTCGATCTGGTCATTAGCAATAGCAGTGGCTTCTGTCATGGTGTTCTAACTCGCCCTGAGACTTGCCACATCAACTACTGCTTGACCCCACCGCGCTTCGTCTGGAACCTTCCGCAGTACGTGCTGCGGGAGAAGGTGAATCCCGTGGCGCGTAGGTTGCTGCCACTCGTCGTGAGCTACTTGCGATCATGGGATCTGGCGGCTTCGAAGCGCGTCGACTACTTCATCGGGATCTCGAGAGCGATTCTAGCCCGGATCAAGAAGTTCTATCGTTGCGATGCGGAGCTCATCTACCCTCCGGTGGACATCTCGGGGTTCTCGATCGGTCATGGGGAGGGCGACTACTATCTGGTCGTGTCGCGCCTGATTCCATATAAGCGGGTCGATCTTGCGGTGGGCGCCTTTACCAAACTGGGTTTGCCTTTGATCGTCGTGGGAGATGGTCGAGATCGGAGGGCCTTGCAGGCGGCGGCAGGTCCGAGCGTAAAGTTCCTCGGCCGGCTGCCGCATGACGAGTTGAAAAGGTTGCTGGGTGGCTGCCGTGCGTTTATCTTCCCAGGGGAAGAGGACTTCGGCATCGCGCCTCTTGAAGCGCAGGCCTGCGGGCGTCCAGTGATTGCTTACAAAGCGGGCGGCGCGTTAGAGACCGTGATCGAGGGAGTGACAGGAGCCTTCTTCTCTGAGCCAACCGTCGACTCTCTTGTGGAGACAGTGGTCCAGTTCGATTACCGGAAATTCGATCCGCTGGTGATTCGAGCGCACGCCGAGCAGTTTGATACTGGCGTCTTTAAGGCCAAGATGTCGGCCTTTGTTGCGGATCGGTTGGCTGAGCACCGGACGGTGATGGAGCATCGGCTGGAACAGAAACGTGAGCCTCAAGGCGTGGCCGGGCTGACTTGGCTTGAGTGACCGTCCAAAGTCCCTGGCAGACATCTTTCGAAATCGGCAAAGCTCGACGGTACGCCGCCGCTTGCGCTCGCTGGAGTGGTTTCCGGTTTCCCCACTAGTGGTGCAAAATTGGCGGTTGCCAGCCGGAGGCATGAACATTGACGCCAGACCGCAAGTCCAAGGGCTGGCAGTATGTCGGTGCCGCGGGAAATCGAGGCCCCGCAGGAAAGATGAGCGGCGGCCGGCAAGTTGCCTCTCGTGAGGTGTCGGTTCGTGGCGCCGGCGATCGAAAGAAAGAGGGAGCGTCAAAGAAACGTGACGGTTCTATGACTGGCATGGCTTCTGTCCGCCAGCCACGGAGCACCACGCCACGAGCTAAAAGGAGAGAAGGGCGATTTGGTGCCACCCAGATATTGATTCTCGTCGCCGCCGTCATTGTCGCCGGATCCCTCTTGTTCCTTTTGGCGCAGCAAATGCTTTTCGCGGGGATCCTGATCATGGCTGCGTTCATCATCTTCGCGTGGCGAGAGCTGACCAAGGCTTGAGCATCTGTTCGGTAGTCTCGTTTGCCAGTAGAGGTCTTAGGGAGGAGCGTTTTTAGACAAGAATGGAACCCATGTTCAATAGCAGTCGTGCTGAGTTAACACAGGAGGTCCTCAAGAGGGCGGAGAGGGAGCGAGTAAAGTTCGTCAACCTCCAGTTCACCGATGTGGTAGGAGCGGTCAAGAGCGTGACTATCCCTATAGAACAACTGGAGGACACTATCGAGCATGGCAAGTGGTTTGACGGTTCTTCTATCGAGGGGTTTGCCCGCATTGCCGAAAGTGATATGTTTCTGATGCCGGATCTTACCACCTTTGCCGTGATCCCTTGGGAACGCGGGGAGAACACGACAGCTAGGCTGATTTGTTCGGTGCACACGCCTAAAGGGGAGCTCTTTGCCGGTGACCCCCGCAACATTCTGATCAGGGCGGTAAAAGAGGCCGAAGAAATGGGCTTCGTGTACAATACTGGTCCAGAGCTGGAGTTCTTCCTCTTCAAGCCGGACGATAATGGGCAGATCAGACCTTCACCTCACGATCGAGCAGGCTACTTCGATTTGTCCACTGATCTTGCTTATCATGTCCGGAAGGACATGGTGAACGCCCTCCAAGCATTAGGGATTAAAGTTGAGACTAGCCATCACGAGGTGGCAGCGGGGCAGCACGAGATCGACTTCGAGTACGATCACGCCGTCAAGACTGCCGATAATGCCGTCACCTTCAAGTACACTCTCAAGGCCGTCGCTCAGAAACACGGGCTACACGCCACCTTTATGCCCAAGCCGATCTTCGGGCAGAATGGCTCAGGTATGCATACTCACCAAAGCTTCTTCGACAGGGAGACCGGAAAGAACGCCTTCGCGGACCCTTCCGATGAGTATGGTCTATCGGACATTGCCAAGCACTTCATCGCCGGCCAGCTGGCCCACGCGCGGAGCATGAGCGTGGTGCTCGCCCCGCTGGTCAATTCGTACAAACGACTGGTGCCGGGCTACGAGGCTCCTGTATACATCAGCTGGGCCAGGGTCAATCGCTCGGCTTTGATCAGAGTGCCAAAGAGCAGCCCAGGTAAACCACAGACCACGCGAATCGAATTGCGGTGTCCCGACCCAAGCTGCAATCCGTATTTAGCCTTCGCCGTAATGCTCAAGTGCGGATTGGACGGTATCAAGAAACGAATGCCCATCCCTCAGCCGGTAGAGGAAAACCTCTATCACTTCGACGAGTACATGCTGGAGAAGCATCAGCTTCGCGTGTTGCCCGGCTCACTTGGCGAAGCGATCGAAGAACTGAAGAACGACGAAGTGGTGCAGGAGGCCCTTGGCGCCCATCTTTATGAGCGGTTTGTCGAGGCCAAGACCATCGAGTGGAATGAATACCGCCTTCAGGTTTCGCCATGGGAAATGGAGCGATATCTCGAGATCTTCTAGGTACCTATCAGCGATCGGTTCCTTCTGCGCTAGGCTCTACCTATGCGAGTTGAAACCGGCTGGACCATTGCTTGGAGTTGTCCTTCCAAGGGGGATCAGCCGGTTTCTCACCGCAGTCGCACGGGCAGCTTGATAGTGGCTATAGGCGACCGGCGTACGGGCCGGGCTCACAGCAGTGCGGCTTCCTGCCTGAAGGTGGCTTGTCCTGCCTGACCGATCTAATCCCTATTAAATCTCAAGCCTAGGCTTGAGATCCCTGCGTGGCACGGGAAGCATCTAATCATCGTCGTCAACCCAGTAAGTGATCCGCCACTGGTCTAGCCATGGCCGATAGAATCCCAGGTTGCTGCGCAACTCCTTTGTCCCGGCGGTCGAGGATCATCCGCCAGCGCCTGAATTAGGCGTCACACGCGTTACTGGACATTGCCGGGCTATCGGCCAACCTCAGCCTCGGCAATATCCGTGATCCTAATCCGGTGGCATGCAACTCCGCTAGCCGTCAAGTGCAGTACAGTGTGGAAACGAGAGGCGTAGAAGGAGCCCTGAAGTGAGGGTAGGTTTCCCTTGCCAACCCGAGTCTCGCTCACCGATCTTCTGAAACACGACCTTAGAGCTTGGTACCTGGTTACTGCCCAATTGTATCGGGCTCACCCCGAAAGCAGAGCCTATTGACTAGCCTCTTGGGGCTGAGGGCCTCCTCGAAGATACCCTGCACGGCACCAATCTCCGTTGGTCCGCAGGTGAACACATCGATAGCAATGTACCCGAATTCCGGATAGGTGTGAAAGGCGATGTGCGACTCGGCGAGAGGAACAAAGCCCGTCATACCGTGGCCGCGGGTATTGAACTGCACGATTGTCGGTTCGGCGACGGAGTGCAGCCCAGCGATGGCGATGACCTTGTTGAGTGTGGACAGTAACAGCGCCCTATTGCTGAGGATCTCCCCGGCTACACCGTACATATCGATCAGCAAGTGCTTGCCCTGCAGCATATCTCCGTCCTTTTGCTGGATCAGTTAGCTCGTCACCCGAAGGGTTGCTGGCTCCTGCGGTGCATCATAGCCCAAATCGTGTTGTTGCGTCAAGAATCGATAAACGGGGTCTTGGTCCCAAGATCACCGATTCTCAGCCGTGGCCTATTGTATTTGCCTGCTCAGGGTGCTATAATGGCCATGCCAGCGACCAGAGTGGGTATGTAGGCTGGAAAGCAAGTGAGTCTAGCGAGTTGAGGGATCGACTCACGGAACCACTTAGCGCCGGAAAGCCCACCTATTGTGGCGGTGAGCATCTTATCGTGACCTGTTGGAATCCGCTTGGATCGGGGACGACCGAGACGGCATGCGAAAGCGATTGTTGAGCCTCTTCGGTTCCCGGAGAGGCTTTCTTGTGTCCAGAGCAAGCTGATACATGACGCAGTCACCGGCGCTACCTAACCGGTCGTTCCTCTAATGATGAGGCGAGCGCCTCTTGGTCGGCGAAGGTACCCTGGCGAGGCGTAAGGAATTCCGGTGGAAGCCAGAATCTGGGAGCAGGGCTAGTGTTTAACGCGATCACCGACGTTCAGGGAATCAAAGTCGGGCACTACACCAACCTTGAAGCGGCCACCGGATGCACCGTCATCCTTGCCGAGAAAGGCGCAATCGGCGGTGTCGACGTGCGCGGCGCGGCTCCCGGTACCAGAGAGACCGAGCTCCTAAGACCCCTTCATCTCGTGCAAGAGGTTCATGCTGTCCTACTCAGCGGTGGCAGCGCCTTCGGCCTCGACGCTGCGGGCGGCGTGATGCGCTATCTGGAGGAGCGCGGGGTCGGCTACAATACACTGGTGGCTATGGTCCCTATTGTGCCAGCGGCAATCCTTTATGACCTCGCCATCGGCGATCCCAAAGTGAGGCCCGACGCCGCTTCCGGCTACGCTGCTTGCCTAGCGGCAAGTGGCGGACTAGTCGATGAGGGAAACGTGGGAGCTGGTACGGGTGCCACAGTGGGCAAGATGATGGGTACGCTGTGGTCGATGAAAGGCGGCTTGGGCACGGCTAGCCAGCGTGTGGGTGGCAAGTATATTGTTGGGGCTATCGTCGCCGTCAATGCCTTTGGCGACGTCGTCGACCCGCGCTGCGGCCACATCATTGCCGGAGCTCGCCGCGACGAGTATGGACGCTTCTTGCGAACGGAAGAGGAACTGAGGCGTGGGCGCCACGGCACGCCCATGCCGTTGGCAAACACCACCATTGGGGTGGTAGCCACCAACGCGCCGCTGACCAAGGACCAAGCAAACAAGGTTGCACAGATGGCTCACGATGGCCTGGCGATGTCAATCCGACCAGTGCATACAATGTTCGATGGGGATACGATCTTCGCCCTATCTACCGCGAAACGGCAGCGGAAAGCCGTCGACGTCAGTGCCGTCGGCGCTGTCGCCGCCCAGGTAGTCGCGAAGGCAGTAGTGCGAGCTGTGGAGCAGGCCGAGACGCTCCATGGCATTCCAGCTGCCAGAGACTGCCGGCAGACTACCGCGCTCGGCGGGAGCTGATGGGATGATTCAGGTCGCATCCTTCCCGTAAAGGACGAAGGGAAAGACTTCCGGCAGGTGGAATCCAGCTTCCGCCAGAATGACGAGGACAGGGTCCATATCGCCATTCGCCTGAGACGATGTGGGCCTCATAGATGCATTGCTACGGTAGTCAGAACTCTGGTTTTCGCGGGAATGACGATGGATGGAACGAAGGGTGAACCTTGGAACAGCAGACGGTTGCGTGAAACCGCTGTGAAACAACGGAGGAACAACGTGAGGAAGGTGATCTGGGCAATCCTGGTCTTGATGCTCGCCTCAGCAGGCCTAGTCGGTTGTGGGGACAGCTCGAGGGGTACCGCATCTGGAACGCCGGCCGCTACCGCGTCGGGCAGCCAAGGCGCGGTCCCTACGGCGAAGACCGGCGGCACGGTTGTTTACGGAACATTGTTTGAACCGGCGACTCTGAATCCCCTCCAGGCCACCGACGTCGTCTCCAAATGGGCAGTCGAGTTGATCTTCGACGGCCTCGTATATGTGAACGACAAAATGGAAATGAAACCAGGGCTTGCTACCGAGTGGTCCACTTCGCCGGATGGCTTGGAGTGGACTTTTAAGCTGCGCAACGGCGTCAGGTGGCACGACGGGGTTCCTTTCACTGCCGATGACGTGAGGTTCACCTACGAGACAGTCCTAAACAAAGACACCAAGACCATCCCCAAGACCGATTATGCCTCGATCGCCAGAATTGAAACGCCGGATCTTCAGACGGTGAGATTCTACTTGAAAGAAAAGTCGGCACCCTTCCTATCGAAGCTAGCGACCAATGCGCTGGCCATTGTGCCCAAGCATATCTTGGAGAACCAGGATCTGAACACCACCGACTTCAATCGCAAGCCTATTGGAACTGGCCCCTTTGTCGTCGAAGAGTGGGCTCAGGGTCAGAAGCTGAGCGTAAAAGCCAATCCCAACTACTTCGGTACCAAGCCGGCGCTGGATAAAATCATCTGGAAGAAGCTTACCGACAGCAACGTGCTCAGCCTGCAGTTGCTGAACGGCGAAGTGGACGGCGCGGCGGTCAATCCCGAGATTATTGGCCAGGTCAAGGCCAACAATACCCTAAGCACCTACGAAACGGTCGACGCAAACACCTACATCGGCTTCCAGCTTGATAACCCGCTTTTCCAGGACAAGAGAGTGCGCCAAGCCTTGAGCTACGGACTTGACCGCGATGCTATCTTGACCCAGATTCTTAAAGGGCAAGGTATTCGGTCCACCTCTCACATCATGCCCAATTCATGGGCCTATAATCCGGACGTCGAGAAGTTCGGTTTCAACCAGGCCAAGGCAAAACAGTTGCTGGCCGATGCTGGGTGGAAGCCTGGTCCTGACGGCGTGTTGACGAAGGATGGGCAGAAGTTCAAGTTCACACTCCTGACGAACGCAGGCGATAAGACCAGGGAAGCCGTTTCCCTTTTCGTCCGTCAGCAGTGGGGTGAGTTGGGGGTGCAGGTAGAGCCGCAGTACCTTGACCTAAATACCTTCATTCAAGAGCGAGTGCTCAAGCGCAACTTCGAGGCTATTCTGCTCTCCGGATCAGTGAACGTGGACCCAGACTACCTTTACCGGAACTTCCATTCCAAGGCAATCGGCACGGCCAACAATTTCTTGAGTTACCGCAACGATCAGGTAGATAAGCTCCTCGAGGAAGGTCAAGTTACGTTGGACCAGCAAGCTAGGCAAAAGATCTACTTTGAAATCCAGAAGTTGATGGCCGATGACGCGCCGCAAGTGCCATTGTATTACCCGAAGGTCACCTATGCCTTCAAGAAGACTATCCAGGGGATCAATCCGTCGCCGATCAACCTATTCTGGAATGCCGAGGCATGGCACTATTGAGTGGTTATCCATTGTTCGTTAGATCAGATATGAGTTTCCCCGACCGGATGATCGGGTAGTGCGCCCGAAGGGGGCACAGTTGATGGGTAGTTACATATTGAGAAGACTCCTGCTGGCGTTCCCGCTGCTGCTAGCGGTGACCATTGTCTGCTTTGCGATCCTACATTTGACGCCGGGAGATCCAGTGACGTTTCTCTATGGGACCGATGCTACTCCAGCTGAGCTGGCGCGGGCGCGGGCGATGTGGGGCCTCGATGATCCCATCCATATCCAGTATCTGAAGTGGCTATGGAACTTCATGCACGGCAACCTCGGACGATCGTATGTCGACGGACGGCCGGTGCTGGATATCATTATGGAGAGGGTGCCGGCTACACTGACGTTGACTCTCACAGCCTTTGTGCTGGCCCTGGTCGTAGGGGTGGGGCTGGGGGTCCTCTCTGCCATGCGGTCCTTGTCACTGGTCGACTACCTGGCCAATTTGCTGGCTACTACACTCTACTCGACCCCGAGCTTCTGGCTGGCCCTACTCCTGATCATGCTCTTCGCCGTCCAACTCAAATGGCTCCCCTCATCGGGCATGATATCGGTCGATGGCCCAAGTTCGCTTGGGGACCGTCTGGCTCATCTAGTCTTGCCGGCCTTCGTTCTCGCCTTCCGGGAGATCGGCCGGCTGATTCGCTTCACCCGGGCCAGCATGCTGGACGTGCTGCGACAGGACTACCTTCGGACGGCGGTGGCGAAAGGGCTTCCTGCCAGCCGGATGATCCTGCGGCACGCCTTTCCGAACGCTTTGATCCCCATCATTACCGTGGTGGGGCTGACCTTGCCAACCTTGCTCGCTGGTTCCATCGTTGTAGAGAGCGTCTTTTCCTGGCCGGGGATGGGGATGCTAGCTTGGGATGCGGCAAAGGCACGGAACTACGGGATCTTGATGGGCGACATAGTACTCGTCGGCGCTCTGGTGATCATCGGGAATCTGATCGCCGACGTTGCTTACAGTGTAGCCGACCCGCGAATCCGCTATGGCAAGGGAGAAGCTTCAGCAGCCTAGGGCTTACGCTGGTGGGCACATAGCGGAGCAGGAGGTAGCGCGATGACCGTAAACGCAGGCATAGAACCCCGGTCTGCTGTTATACCGGCTCTACCTACGCTATCTGGGAAGCCGGTCATCCGTCGCCGGCATCAGCGCATTTGGCTCCATTTCCGCCACAACCGGCTCGCCGTAGCAGGGGGAATCCTCTTACTTCTCATCTCTGCTTTGGCTATCTTTGCTCCCACGCTGGCCCCGTATGATCCAGCCTATATCGATCTGGGGAAAGCCAGTAGTGCCCCAAGCTGGCAGCACTGGCTGGGAACAGACCGCATGGGCCGTGACATTCTCAGCCGCATCCTATTCGGCGGCCGTGTATCACTCGGAGTTGGCTTTGCGGCCATGATCCTGGGCACAACCATCGGCGTCGTCTTCGGCGCAGCGGCCGGCTACGCGCGGGGCGCCATCGATGGGATTCTCATGCGCTTTACCGACATGATGCTGGCGCTACCGACCTTCTTCTTGCTCATCACGGTGCAGGCCATCTTTGTCCCTAGCGTCTTGAACGTGATCCTGGTCATCGGCCTAACGAGCTGGATGGGGGTCGCTCGAATTGTACGCGGGCAATTCTTGACACTGAAGCATCGCGATTTCGTGATCGCTGCGCGAGCGACAGGTTGCTCGAAAAGACGGATCGTCTTCAGCCACATCCTGCCCAACGTAACCAGTCAGATTCTCGTCTCCTTCACGCTAGGCGTAGCCAACGCCGTGCTCGTCGAATCGGCCCTTAGCTTCCTAGGGCTAGGCGTGCCGGTGTACCAGGCTAGCTGGGGCAACATGCTGATGGACGGTCAGATGAGCATCTTGACCGGCGCTTGGTGGGTGGCCTTCTTCCCGGGCCTAATGATCCTGCTGACCGCCGAAGCAATAAACCTCTTTGGTGATGGGCTGGAGGACGCCCTGTATCGATAAGGGGGCGTTAGCTTTCAGGCCATCAGCATCCCCACGCGATCCGCGGCCGTCGAGGACAAAAACGGTTGGTGCCGGTTCTCGGATTGCAGGCTTCAGTTGGTGCATGTTCAATGGTCTAACATGGTTCTAATGCTTCTCTAGTGATGTTCTAACACTTGCCAATGTATAGTAAGCAAGGGCACGATCCATGGCAGATATCCCGGAGACACAAGAAGCCCCTCTGCTTTCGCCATTGAGTCTGCCGATCCCAAAGGCCTCTGGTGTTGTGTCGCCGGTTGTTTCCCTGTCTCCGCCGGAATCGGTGTTGACCGAAAAGTCAATGCCATTCCGGCGTCTCCGACTGCCAAGGGGAGATCTTGCAGCTCGCTGCGGAAGGATGGCTGAGGAGTCCGGCGTTGCTGACGGTGACGCCCAGCAGGGGATAGCCCTTCTTTCCAATAAACCTAAATACTATGGCCGGTTGTTGATTCTGGAAATCCAAATGACCAAGCACGGGATACTCCAGAGTTGGCAGGTGGCACCGTGTTTGTTGAGAAGACCCAGGCTGCATTTGAACCGACAAACGCAATGACTAGAGCCAAGGCGCATGGTTTCTCCATCGGGACACGCCTCTTCCCCCTGTGCCGGTGCCGAGGCCAACGAACGGAAAGACACCGCATGCTTTCCAAAGGCCATCCTCCACAAGCATGATCGGTCGTGGATCTATGGACAGCGGGAACAGCCAAACCAGAAGGCCACCGCTGCCTGGGTCACTCGAAGGGCCCTTTTCAAGGAGTCGCGCTCAAGGAGGACTGAGATGGTTATGGACAGATCGTCCGTGGCTAGACCACGCAAGGTTGCCTTGATTGGAAACTATATCCCTCGTCAGTGTGGCATCGCCACGTTCTCCGCTGATCTTCTTACGGCTCTAGCTCAGGAAGACCCGGCGGCAGCATATTGGGCTGTGGTGATGAACGACAGGCCAGACGGGTACAGCTACCCGCCGGAAGTCCGTTTCGAGCTCGACCAGGATAACCTCGCTGACTACCACCTGGCGGCCGATTTCTTGAACATGAGCCAGGTAGATATCGTGTGCCTTCAGCACGAATTTGGGATATTCGGGGGCGAATACGGCGCCAACGTTATCGATCTCTTGACGAATTTGCGCATGCCGGTCGTCACGACGCTACACACCGTTTTGCAGCGGCCCGCGCCTGGACAGAAGGCCTTGCTAGAGCGCATTGCGCAGGTTTCCGACCGCCTGGTGGTCATGAGCCAAAGAGCGAAACAGATCCTTCAGGCTGTGTATGGCGTGCCCTCGGATCAGATAGTGATGATCCATCATGGAATACCGGACGTCCCGTTTGTGGATCCGAACTTCTACAAAGACCGATTTGGAGTCGAGGGTCGGAGGGTGATCCTAACCTTCGGCCTTCTTTCGCCCGGCAAGGGCATTGAAACGATGATTGACGCGTTGCCTCAGGTGATCGCCGAGAATCCGGACGTTGTCTATATCATCTTAGGTGCGACTCATCCGCATGTGAAGAAGGAGCAAGGCGAAGCCTATCGGCATCTTCTCCAGAGGCGGGTTGGCGAACTCGGCCTTGGGGACCACGTCATTTTCCACAACCGGTTTGTCAATTTGGCCGAATTGTGTGAGTTTATTGGTGCGGCCGACATCTATGTCACGCCCTATTTAAACCAAGAGCAGATTGTGTCCGGTACGCTGGCCTACGCCCTAGGCGCTGGTAAAGCGACGGTCTCCACTCCCTACTGGTACGCCGAGGAGATGCTTGATCAGGGGCGTGGCAAGATCGTCCCATTTGGGGATGCCAAGGCCCTGGCTTCTGAAATCAATTCTCTTCTTGGGCATGAAGTGGAACGCCATGCCATCCGCAAGCGGGCCTATACCTTTTGCCGGGAGATGGTCTGGAAGGAGGTGGCGCGCAAGTACCTGGCACTCTTTGCTGAGGTCATACAAGAAAGGGAAAACAGGCCCCGGGCGGTATCCCTCGTCAAGGAATTCGCTGGCATCCATGTCGAACTGTCTCATCCCAAACTGGATCACTTGTTTTGCCTCACGGACGATGTCGGGATCTTGCAGCACGCTAAGTATACCGTTCCCAATCGGTTTCACGGCTATTGCACCGACGACAATGCCCGAGCGCTCATCGCGGTGCTCATGGCTCAGACCACGCTCACCAGCGAGCAAGCCTTGAGCGATCTTGCTAGCACGTACGTCAGCTTCCTGCATCATGCGTTCAATGAGAACACTGGGCGTTTCCGCAACTTCCTCGGCTATGACCGCAGATGGCAAGAAGAAGTAGGTTCGCCGGATAGCCACGGGCGAGCGATTTGGGGACTTGGCGAAGCAGTGGCCTTGTCTTACTCAAAGGCGATTATGGGTGCGGCGCTCCACGTTTTCCATCAAGGCCTGCCGGCGTTGTCAAGCTTCGAGTCCCCTCGTTCCTGGGCATTTGGACTACTGGGAATTCGCGCTTACTTGCGTCGGTTTGGGGGAGATAGCGAAGTTCGCCGGATAGGCAAAGAGCTCGCTAACAAGCTCTTTGCGCTGTTCCAAAAGAACGCTTCCAGTGACTGGCCATGGATCGAAGATACGGTCACCTACGCCAACGGGAAAATCTCTCAAGCGCTCCTCATCTCCGGCCGGTTGCTGCGCCGAGAGGACATGCTGCTAGCTGGCCTGCGTTCTCTCGAATGGCTTGTCGACATCCAGACCGAGGCGACGGGACACTTCGTTCCGATCGGCAACAAAGGATGGTACCGCCGTGGCGGTACCAGGGCCAGGTTCGACCAGCAGCCGATCGAGGCCCAAGACATGATTGAGGCCTGCCGTGAAGCTTACGAAGTCACCGGTGACGACAAGTGGATTAGCTATGCTCGCCTCTGCTGGGAATGGTTTCTGGGAAGGAATGATCTTGGAGTGCCGCTGTATGACTTTCAAACCGGCGGTTGCTCTGACGGCTTGACGGCGATGGGACCGAACGGAAACCAGGGAGCAGAATCCACCCTTGCCTGGCTTCTCTCGCTTCTCAATTTCCGTCAAATCAGGGGCGCGCGTGTTCCCGCAGAGGCGGTGCTCCGAGCGCCAGAACTGGAAGGGGTCGTTGCCTATGTCCAATGAGCCAATCGTGATGATCAGCTCTTATCCACCTCGCTTGTGCGGAATTGCCACCTTCTGTGAGGAAGCCAGGGAGTTCATCGAGAAGGCCAATCCTGGCCGCGAGGTCGTGGTGATCAGCCATACCGACGGGGAAGGACCAGGGGTCTTCCCACTGATCGACATGGCGCGCCGAGACTGGTGGAAACCAGTGGTGGAGAAGATCGAGGCGCTGAGTCCCTACGTGGTCCATATCGAGCATGAGTATGGCCTCTACGAATACCACGACGAACACGGCATTGGCGACGGCAACAGCGGGTTCCTCGATTTGCTCGAGGCGATCGGCAGGTTTCCCATCGTAGTGGAACCACACACGGTCCATGGGAGGCTGAGAGATGCCGAGGCCGAGTTCATCTGCCGGCTTTGTCAAAGAAGCCATGTCGTACTATTCAAATGCCACTACCAGAAGTGGCGACTCGATTGGACGTTTCATTCAAGGGGGTGGCCAACCCCTCGCAACATTATGGTAGTGCCCCATGGCGCGCGTCCGGATAGACGCTGGGGGCCGCACGAGATACCGGCATTGAGGAAAGACCTAGGGCTCGAACAGATTGGCCTAGCCGAGCATTTGGTGGGCATGATCGGGTGGATTCAGTCCAACAAGCGCTGGGATATCTTGCTCTCGATGTGGGAGGGTATCCATAAGGAGATAAGAGAACGTGCCGGCCAGGAATGGGACCTATTGGCCGCCGGCACGATGCGCGATCCCCATGATAAGGCCGACTACGAGGAATGGAAAGCCGACGTCCTCTTTCTTGAGCAGAAGGGACTAGCTCACTACCACGAGTTCATTCCCCGGGGCCATGACTATTACAAGATGATGGCCGTTTGCGACTTCATCGTCTTGCCTTCGATTGATGAGACCCAATCTGGGACTCTGGCGCGCATTATCGCCCTGAACAAGCCTTTCATCACCACTGCCCCTATGGAAGGACTAACCGCGCAGGCCCTTGAAAGCGAAGGAGGGCTCCTGTTTACCACCAAAGAGATGCTCAGGCGCAACGTCCTTCGATTGGCCTGCGACGAGGGGCTGAGACTGACCCTTGGCGAGAATTTGAAGCGCTACCTGGACGAGGTGGTGTCGTGGGAAATCGTGGCGCGGCAGTACAACGAGGCGTATGAGTTGGCACGAGACGCCTGTAGAACGGGTAGGCCAGTGATCCTAGATCTCGAGTTCTGACCCAAAGCAGGGTATGCCAAAGATGTCAAGCAACCGATCTGAAGAGCTGTTTGTCCGGTTTCAAGGCAATCCGATCATTCAAGCGAAAGACCTTCCCTACCAGGCGAATTCCGTATTCAACGCCGGTGCCACTGTTGTGGGTGACAACACCTTGTTGCTCATGAGGGTGGAAGATCGTCGTGGCATTTCCCATCTGACGGCAGCGTGGAGCAGAGACGGCCTCACCGGTTGGACCATCGGTGCCAGGCCGGCGCTGTCGCCGAGCCCATTGACCAACCCAGAAGAACAATGGGGCATTGAAGACCCGAGGATCACTTGGATCGAGGAGCAGGGTGTGTGGGCGGTAGTCTATACCGCCTTTTCAGAGGCTGGCCCTCTGGTGTCCTTGGCAACCACGAGAGATTTCGAGAGCTTCGAGCGGAAGGGCGCGGTCTTGCCACCAGAAGACAAGGACGCCGCCTTGTTTCCTACTAGGTTCCGCGACGGGCGGTGGGCGATGCTCCACCGTCCCGTACCATGCATCAGCACGGGGGCCCACATCTGGATCTCCTTCAGCCCTGACATGAAGCACTGGGGAGACCACCAGATTCTCATACCTGCTCGGCGAGGGGGCTGGTGGGATGCCAATCGAATCGGCCTTTCGCCGCCCCCGCTGCGAACAGAAAAAGGGTGGTTGATTCTCTATCATGGCGTTCGAACCACGGCCAGTGGTTGTATCTATCGTTTGGGGCTGGCGCTTCTCGATCTCGAAGACCCCACGCAGGTGCTGGCCAGGTCCGATGAATGGGCCTTCGCACCGGAAGAACCTTACGAGGTAGTCGGCGATGTCGACAAGGTGGTTTTCCCCTGCGGCTGGGTGGCCGAAGGAGATGATGTTCGGCTCTACTATGGAGGAGCAGACAAATGTATCGCCGTAGCCACAACGCGCGTAACGCGCATGTTGGATTGGCTGGAGACCCACAAGTCGAAGCAGAGCCTCGAACTGATCCCATGAAGATTGCGATGCTTTCACCTATCGCCTGGCGCACCCCGCCAAGACACTACGGGCCCTGGGAGACGGTAGTCTCTCTGCTGACCGAAGGACTAGTGGACCGGGGAATCGACGTGACTTTGTTCGCTACCGGAGATTCTCATACCAAGGGCCGGCTGGTAAGCATATGTCCTAAGGGGTATGAGGAGGACCCTAGGATTCTGCCTAAGCTATACGAGTGTCTCCACATTTCCGAAGTGTTTGAGCGGGGAGAGCAGTTCGATCTCATTCACAATCATTTCGATTACCTGCCCTTGACCTACATGGGGATGACTAGTACGCCAGTGCTGACCACGATCCATGGTTTTTCGTCTCCTGGGATCCTACCTGTGTACAAGAAGTACAACGAGAAAGCCTTCTACGTAGCGATCAGCGAGGCCGATAAGTGTGCAGACCTTGACTACATCGCCACCATTCATCATGGCGTCGACCTTCGTCAGTTCACCTTCCGGTCAGGGCACGGCGAATACCTGCTCTTCTTCGGTCGTATCCATCCTGATAAGGGGGCAAGGGAGTGCATCGAGGTGGCGAGAAAAACGGCGAGAAAGCTCATTCTGGCCGGCATCATTCAGGATCTGGACTACTTTGATGCGCATGTGCGACCTTATCTGGACGGCCAACGCATTTTCTATGTGGGAAGTGTCGGACCAGACATCCGCGACGAGCTTCTGGGCGGCGCATACGCTCTTCTCCACCCCATCAACTTTGACGAACCTTTTGGCCTCTCCGTGGTAGAGGCGATGGCTTGCGGAACGCCCGTGATCGCCGTGAACCGGGGCAGCATGCCGGAAGTTATCGTCGACGGCGTCACCGGCTTCCTGGTGCATAACATGGATGAGATGGTTGAGTCCGTCGCCAAAGTGAGCGAACTAGATCGGCTCCAATGCCGAAAACACGTTGAGAAGCGGTTCAGCGCTGAGCGCATGGTGCAGGACTACATTACGGTTTATAACAGGATCATACAGCAGCCGAATAAGCGTAAGAACCATCGACCTTGGGGCTTTCGTGAAACCCTTTCGGATTCTTCGGATCACAAAGTTGTGCGGATTACCGTCCACCCTGCTCAGTACCTGAGTCACCACCGTCACTCTCGGCGGGTTGAGCATTGGTATGTCATCAGCGGCAAGGCGGTAGTCACTCTGGATGGCAAGAATGTTGAGCTGACATCAGGACAAGCCATCGATATACCAATGCAAACATGGCATAGCCTTCGGAATCTCGGCCAGGAAGACTTGGTGCTGATCGAAGTCCAAACCGGCCACGAATGCGCAAATGATGATATCGAGGGGGCGGATGATGATCACTGCAGGGTTCAAAGAACCGATCATCAAACGGTACGAGAAGAACCCTATCCTGACCAAGCGCGATGTGCCGTATCCTGTGGAGACAGTGCATAATGCCGGTGTGGTCAAGCATGAGGGAAAGTACATAATGCTTTTTAGATCGCACTGCCGCAACGGCCGTTCGATCATCGGCCTTGCGGAGAGTGAGGAAGGGCTCCGTTTCCGGGTGAGGCCAGAGCCCTTCCTTACCCCAGCAGAGGCAGAGCCATTCGCTTCGTACGAAGAATACGGCGTAGAGGACCCACGTATCTGCGCTATGGACGACGAGTATCTGATCACCTATAGCGCCTATTCCCGACATGGCGTGCGCGTGGCGCTTGCCAAGACCAGAGACTTCATACACCTTGAACGTGTTTCCTTGATTACTCAGGCGGACTGCCGCAATGTGGTCCTCTTTCCGGAGAAGATAAACGGCCGGTTTGCCCGGTTCGACCGGCCCCATTCCGAGATATCGCCGTGGTCCATCTGGATTTCCTACTCCCCGGATCTTGTTCACTGGGGGGATAGTAAGGTAGTAATCAAGCCGTTGGCCTACCACTGGGACGAAATGAAGATCGGCCCGGGTGCCACTCCGATCAGAACAGACAAGGGCTGGCTGAACATCTTCCATGGCGTTTTCAAGACCATGGATGGAGCCGTCTACCGCCTTGGGGTAGCGCTCCATGATTTGCAGGACCCTTCCAAAGTACTCGGCGTGGCCGACGACTGGGTTCTTCAACCCGAAGACCCTTGGGAGGTCAGCGGTTATGTCCACAATGTCGTCTTCTGCTGCGGGGCGGTGGCAGAAAACGACGGAACGATCAAGATCTACTGGGGTGGGGCCGACACAGTGGTCTGCGCTGGGACCGCACTGATTGCCGACTTGGTTGACCTATGCCTCTCGAATCCCCGTCCTGCACTCTGACCTAGCTGCCCTGCTCACTTGCAGGACGCGACCTCCGTGGGAACATCGACTTCAGGGAAGAAAGTTCGCGCATCGGCGCCGTGGCTCCAAATGTTACTGAACGATTGTGTACCGTCGACAGTCACGCGGAAGTAGTACTTGTTCGCGGCGTCAACGGCGGCGGCGACGTCCACGTTGTTGAACTCCCAAGCCGGGAAAGTCACATCCCCTATCTTCTTTGTCGTCTTCTGTCCCACGCCTACTTCCACCATAGGTGCATTATTCAGTGATCGCCAAAGCCGGACGGTACCCCCGTAGCTTAACGGTATGGCGCTCGACGTTCCGTGCCCAAACAAGTAAACGCCAATGTTTACCTTGGTGGCCTCGTTCACTGGTGCTCCCCCGTGCGGCCAAACGATTTCGATCTTGGCGTCGATTGACTGCGGAGTGGCCGTGAGAACGGTCTGTGGCATGTCGGGTTGGGGAAAATACGTTCGCGCGTCAGCCCCGTGGCTCCAGACGCTACTGTAGCCGACCGCTCCATCCGTAGAGAGACGGAAGTAGTATTTGTTCTTTGGATCCCGCGCGTCCTTCACATCAACGTTGTTGAAATCCCAGACGGCAAAGGTGGTGTTGCCGGCTTGGACCATCCTTTTCTCGCCGAGGGTTACCGGTTCCTCGACGCCGTTGTTGAGCGAACGCCACAGCCTGACCGGTTGCGCCCAGTTGGGACACACCGGCCGCGCCGAATCATGCTCGAAAAGATAGGCAGCAATGTTTGCCTTGTCGGCTTGGTCGACCGGCAGATTCCCATGTGGCCAGACCAGCTCGATCTTGGCATCGATTGTGAAGCGGGACAGGCTCAGTTCGTAGGTCCCCCCGGCCTCAGCAGTGAAGCTGATCTGCGCCCCGTTCTGGTCGAAGGACTGTGGGGCATTAGTCGACATCTTCAACAGGCGGTAGTTCGGGATAATCGCCGGATCGCCCATCAATATCTGGGGGTCGATCTCTAGCGTCGTCTGTGCGGTGGCAGCGATGCGGATAATTGCAGGATCTCGCCAGCTTAGGAAGACCTGTGTAGGCCCTTCGGCGCGTAGGCGAACGCCCCGGTCTTGAAACTCCTTGGCGGCGACGAACAGCGCATCGGACGCGATGTAGGTGTAGCGGAGACCGGTGGCTGCGTCATCGCTGAACGACAAGGTGCCGGGAGTGGGAGGTGTGCTGCCGACATAGTCGGCAAGGGCTCTCGTCGCCATTACCGATGGTTTTGGCGTGTCCCCTACGGTGTAGAGCCCGAACTCGTTTTCTTCGCGGTTCGCGCCATCAGTCAGGTCGTTCAGCTTCCACTTGGCGCCCCCGGCCATCTCATGCGATAGAAGGTAAAGGCTTGTGGCCGTCTCGTAGATCGCGGCCTTGGCGGCATCCAGTCCGTTAGTGGAATAGCCGAACTCGGTCAAAGCCACCGGCTTTCCTGGGAACGTCTTCTTGAGATTGTCAAGAACGCCGAGCGCCAACTTGAACGACTTTGCCTGCTGACCAGGGTAGCGATGCGCCGATTGCCAGTTGAGGGTCGTGTTGGCTCCTAGTTTCGCTAAGATGGCGTCACTATAGCCGACGGTCAGGGGGTGGCGACTGTCTACGGAGCGGATCGCATCCACACAGGACGCCAACCATGCGGCGAGAGTTTGGTCGAGAGCATTGATTACCCCGCGCCATCTGCTGGCGTCTGGCGAGTCCATGTAGTCGAGCGTAGACACTTCGTAGTTACGGGCGGCAACCCAGGCGGAAGCTGAGGCGAGGAACTCCTTGTAGATAGCGTAGTTGTTGGCGTAGATGTAGTTCTGCTGGCTGTCGAACCAACTGGGCACTACGTTCTTCCCTGACCCGTTCAAGCGCCAATCGTCTGCCTCGGCTTGAGTCAGCCGTTGGCCATACTGCTTGATCAACGTGTCGGTCAGCAAAGGGGGCTGGACTCCTGGCGGATAGCGAACGGTGGTCAGGTCTTGATAGTGCGGCTCGTTCTTCAGGTCGTATCCAAGGATCGTCTCCTCCCCAGCATACCGCTGAGCGATGCGTCGGTCTACCTCGGCTACTTTGGCTAGCTCGTTCTCTCCATAGTCATAGAGAGTGATCAGCAGATACAAGTGATACTGGCGGGCCAATGCCACTACCGTGTCCAATTTCTGCCATTTGCCCGCCATGATGTCTTCGGGCAGAGGCCGGCGGACGAAGAGGCGCAGCACGTTTATCCCAGCGTTCCTAGCCTTGATGAAGTCCTTCTCGATCAGCGACGGATCGAAGAGAAAATCTTCCCACATGCGCCATCCCCGGTCGGAGTAGCCGACGTAGTTGACGCCGATGAGGAAAGAAGGCTGGCCATCGATAGTCAAGAGGTAGGGAGCTGCCGATGATGTGCTGGCATAGCCTGAAGCGACTGCTGGCGACGATGGAGTACCAAGCGGCAAGGCAACTAGACCTAAGGCAATGAGAAGATGTACTGCCGGCCAGCGCCTTCCCAAAGTACTGAATACCCTTGTATCATCCGATAGGCGCTCAAAGCCTATCGGACAACGCAGCGCGCGTACTTTCCTATGGAGCATGCTGGCGTCCTCCTTGACTCGATGAATGGGTGAGGCGTGGTCAGGGAGCAGGCGGTATTATACCATCTGATTGACACTTTGCACGATTCCCCGCTATACTAGTCCCCGCTTGGGTCCATGCGGCTCAAGTGGCCTCCTTCACGGCTATCAGCCTCAAGATTGATTGGTGCTTTGTGGGAGAGGGAGGCCGCTGCACTGCTCGCGGTCACGCGATGTAAGGAGAAGAAATGCTTTCTGAAAGAATGTCCAGAATTGACCCTTCGGGGGTCCGAAGAATGTTCTCCCTGGCTAGCCGCATGGAGAATCCACTCAACTTCAGCCTGGGCCAGCCAGATGCCGACGTGCCGGATGAGATCAAAGAAGTTCTGATCGAAGCAATCCGGCGGGGATGCAACCGCTATTCGCCCACAGCGGGCTATCCAGAATTGCTCGAGGCGGTAGCGGCCAAGCTGAAAACTAAGAATGGTATCAATGCCGAGCCAACCAATATACTAATTACAGCAGGCGTCTCCGGCGGTCTGAACCTGTCTTACAGCGCACTCTTTGATCCAGGCGACGAACTGATCATGGCCGATCCCTACTTCGTACTGTATAAAGAGCTGGCTAGATTTCTTGGCGCGGTGCCGCGGTTTGTGGACACCTATCCGACCTTCGACTTGAAGGCCGAACAGGTGGAACGCCTGATCACGTCCAAGACCAAAGCGATCATGATCAACAGTCCGAACAACCCTACCGGCGCAGTGATCGAGCCTGAAGAACTGGAGAAGCTGGCTTGGGTGGCCCGTCGCCATGACCTCTTGGTCATCTCCGACGAGATCTACGAGGATTTCGTCTATCAACGGCGTCATTTTTCGATTGGCAGCATCTACGAGAAAACCCTCACTTTGAACGGTCTATCGAAAAGTCATGCTATGATGGGCTGGCGTCTTGGCTATGCCCATGGTCCCCGCGAGCTGATTCAGGCAATGTCAGAACTTCAGCAATACAGCTTCGTTTGCGCGCCTACTCTGGTGCAAGTCGCCGCCGTCCGTGCCCTGCAAACCTCGAGCGAAGGAATTGTGGGCCAGCACCGGCACAAGCGAAATATTGTGGTAGAGACGCTCGGCGACCGCTTCACCATTCACGGTGCCCAAGGCGCGTTCTATGTGTTTCTTGAGGCGCCTGATGGCGATGGCGATGCCTTCGTGGACCGCGCTGTGGAGCAGAATGTCTTTGTCGTACCTGGGAGCACCTTCTCCGAGAAGCACAGCCACTTCCGCATGTGCTATGCAGTACCGGACGATGTACTGATCAAAGGAACGGAGATATTGAAAACACTGAAATGAATATCTGGGATCCTGAGAACGAATGCCTGTCTCCCGATGCGCTGCGGGAGATTCAGTTGGCGAGGCTCAGGCATACGCTTGAGCATGCTTACTGGCGGGTGCCGCATTACCGTGGCACTTTCGATGCTGCCGGCGTGCATCCAGAAAAGGTCAAGACCCTCGAGGATCTTGCCTACTTCCCATTTCTGCGCAAGGCCGATTTGCGGCGGAATTTTCCCTACGGTATGCTCGCTGTGCCGATGCGTGACGTAGTTAGGATACATTCTTCCTCGGGAACGACTGGCCAAGCCACTGTGGTAGCATACACCCGGCAAGATCTGGAGAACTGGTCGGAACTCGTGGCCCGGATCGTAACGGCCGGCGGCGTCGGAGCTGGCGACATCGCGCAAATCGCGTTTGGCTATGGCCTGTTCACTGGGGCCTTCGGTTTACACTACGGTTTGGAGAAAGTGGGAGCCAGTGTTATCCCCGTGTCCACAGGAAACACAGAGCGCCAGGTGGCGATCATGCGAGATTTCGGTACCACTACCCTGATCTGCACTCCCTCCTATGCCCTGCACATTGCCGAGGTGGCCCGGGAGTCCGGCGTAGGTCGTGAACAGCTCAAGCTTCGGTTTGGGCTTTTTGGCGCCGAGGCCTGGTCGGAGAGTATGCGGAAGCAGATCGAGTCGGAGTTGGGCATTCTCGCAACCGACAACTACGGCCTCAGCGAAGTAATGGGGCCGGGGGTCTCCGGAGAATGTGAACACCGTTGCGGCTTGCACTTGAACGAAGATCATTTCCTAGTAGAAGTGATCGATCCGGAAACAGAAATGCCGGTTCTTGAGGGGGAAACAGGCGAGTTGGTGATCACCAGCCTAACGAAGGAGGCCTTGCCGGTGGTCCGCTATCGAACAGGCGATCTGGCAAGCATTGTGCGCGAGCCTTGTTTGTGCGGGCGTACCAGCGCTAGGATGTCTCGGGTTAAAGGCCGGACTGACGACATGCTAATTGTGCGGGGCGTCAACGTGTTTCCTTCTCAGATCGAGGATATCTTGCTGGAGGTAGAGGGTACCACCCCGCAATATCAAATAGTGTTGGACCGCAAGGGCGCTCTAGACGAAATGGAGATCCGTGTCGAGGTCACTGAGGAGATCATGACGGACGAAGAGCCCCGACTGCGGGCCCTAGAGAGCACGATCCGAAAGAGGTTACAGGCCGCGCTGCAGGTCTCCCCCATCGTAAGACTCGTAGAGCCAAGAAGTATTGAGCGCAGCATGGGCAAGGCTCAACGAGTTGTCGACAAGAGGGTCATCTGAGCTTGCTGGCACGTATCTTGCATCCCCTCTTGAACCGGCGGCGAGGCCGACCTCTCTAGAAGCAGGCTAAGGAGCAAGGCTCGCTTGTTCTGACCATGTCGGCCTGGTAAGTGGGCAGCAGACAGCACTCCGTTTGGCATTGAGTTCCTTACCTGAATCTGATCTGAAAGAGGGTGGTTGGCGCCTGTCCATGCCGCCGAAAGAGGGAGGTCATCTGGAGATGAAGATAGCTCAGCTGGCCCCAATCTGGGAAAGCGTGCCGCCGGACAAGTACGGCGGGACAGAACTAGTTGTCTACAACCTTACCGAGGAGCTGGTAGCTAGAGGACATGAAGTGACGCTCTTTGCCTCTGGCGATTCGCGTACCTCGGCGGAGCTAGTGCCTACTGTGGCAAAAGCGCTTTACCGAGCGGGTGTGCCGTGGACTAACCTGACATACCCACTCCTACACACCATAGAACTCTTGGATCGCGCACAAGAATTTGATGTCATTCACGTTCACTTGAACACCAGCCAAGACTACTTCACCCTGGCAATGATGGAGTATCTTGAGTTGCCGGTAGTGACGACTATTCATATGGAGCTGCCCGTGGTCGATGAGCGTGCCGATGAGCGGCAGATATTGCTGCGGTTTCGACGGAACCCTTATATCACGATCAGCAATGCCCAGCGGACGATTCCAGATTTGAACTACATTGCGACCATACACAATGGCATCGCCGTCGAAAACTTCCGTTTCCGAGAGCACCCCGACGACTACCTAGTGTGGCTGGGTCGCTTCTGCCTGGAGAAGGGTCCGCGGGAGGCAATAGAGGCGGCCAGGAAGGCGAACCGCAGATTGATCATGGCGGGCAAGCTGGACTGGGCTAACGAGCCTTCGCTCACGTACTTCGAGGAGTACATCAGACCGGAAATCGATGGTAAGCAGATTATCTATCTAGGTGAGGTCGATCACCAGACCAAAGTAGAACTGCTGGGCGGTGCCATAGCACTCTTGAACCCCCTTCGCTGGAATGAGCCCTTTGGCCTTGTCACCGTGGAGTCCCTGGCTACAGGCACTCCGGTTGTTGCACTTGACAAAGGGCCGATTCGGGAGCAGGTGATTCATGGCCAGACTGGTTTCGTCGTTAATACTGTAGAGCAGATGGCCCAGGCTATTGGCTGGATCGACAACATCGATCGCCGGTTGTGCCGCCGCCATGCCGAAGAGCACTTTTCGGCTAGAGGCATGGCTTTGCGCTATGAGCGGGCTTATAGGGCACAGCTGATGAGTCGTCGGCAGTTGAAGGCACTAGCTGGCATCGATCTTAATCCCATATCCCCGACAGAGCCGCCGATCGTTCGCAATGGTGCAAGCTTGAGAAGGAGGATAGGACACCGTTCCACTGGAACAGCGACTATGCCGGAATCTTCTGCCAGTCCGAGAGGTCGCTATTCCTCCTGTCCCGATCTCTCAGATCAGACCGGCGACGTTGGAATCGGGTAGGCGAGCGCTGGACAATATTAGTGTAGAACAAAGGCCAGGGCGATAATCGCAGCTAGTAGTATGCCAGAAACCATGAGTATCTGCCGGAGATCCTGAACAACGTAGCGGTAATCGCTGGCGATAATCTGAGTTGTCGATCGGGCTCTGGTGTTCTTTTGGACTGCCGGAACTGGCCCCGATGACCTTGTCGCTTCCGCAGAGCGGGTGGTTGCCGTGGGCCTTGATGCTGGCGCTGGGGCTAACGATTCGGTGCTGCGCGGTACCGGTTCCGCGACGATCGCCACCCGTCTCTTCGTCTTGCGTTCCCTGCTTTGGGCTGCGTACTTTGCCGCGGCGTGTCGCGATTTCTGTGCCATTGAAACCTCCCCAGTGACGTCTTTCCCATTATAACTTGTAGCCGGCACGTAAGCAACATAGCGAGCGGTTTGACAGGCGTCCGCTTTTGTGCTATATTCCTCCCGCTTTGCCGTGGCGGACATGCAGCCACCATTCCCCCACGATGGTGGTTCGCGAGAGGGATTGGCAAGATGTTCAGACGGAAAGGGATTGCTTCGTCGGGTGGTTCTGGTCGTAAGGAACAGACTGTGATCGGGGCCACAAGCGATTGCAGAGGATCGCTGAAGACTGACGGAGATGTCCTAGTTTACGGTGTCTTCGAGGGCGACATTCAAACGGCCGGAACAGTGGTCGTTAATGCGAGTGCCGAGGTCAGGGCTACAATCAAGGCGCAGCATGCGTCTATCGCCGGCTTGGTTGTCGGGAACATATCGGCCACGGGCCGTATTGAGATCGCTACCGGGGCGAGTGTGACAGGCGATCTCGAATGCTCCTCTCTGCTCATTGACGAAGGCGCTGTTTTCATCGGCAACAGCGGAATGCGTCGCGAGAGCAACGGAGAGCAATTGCTCCTCGCCGCCGGGGAGGCAAGCCCGGTGGGGGAGCAACCCGAAGGGAACGAAATGGCCGTAAGCCGCCGATCCTAACGACCGAGCGGTTCCATGCCGGGTCGGTACGGACCGCGGCAGAGCGATAGAATCGAAGCCTCGCCTGTGCCCAGTTAGTGCCAGGCAAAGAGACCAGCGCAATTGCCAATGGTTAGCGATCCCTGCTTCGTATCTGCTACTTAGACTTAAGCCCCGCCAACAGGAATCCTCCGTCGAACTGCCCATCTGGGTGGTTGTTGATCACCGCCATAAGGGGCTCGCCGGAAAGACTCCGGGTATTTACTTCTTGTGTGCCTACTTCGGTGCTCGGATCCAACCTAACGTGAACTACGTCAGTCCACTTTTCTTTGCCGCGTTGGTGTGGCACGGCGACCGAAAGGGCAAACTCGTTGGGGACCAGGCCGCTAGTCAGGGTCCAACCGGCAGCATTCCACTGATTCGTGGTCTCCATCGGATCGGCGAAGAGGACTGTGCCTGTGCCATCGCGTACGACCATGTCGTCCACATACCAGCCGAAACCGTTGGCCGCTTCGTCAGTGGCGTAGCGTAGACGAATACTCACAGTGCCCACGAAGCCACTAAGGTCGAAAGTGGCTGTTACCCAACCACCGCTGTTCCCGGTTAGGCCGCCCGGGCCGTGCCAGGCATCTGAGTGGTTCACGTCGACGGTACCATAGGGAATGGAGCTGATCGGCGTGAGCGCCTGCCAGTTCTTGCCATCGCTCGACGCTTCGACATACCCATAGTCCCAGTTTTCCTCAATGTCGTACCAGGTCTTGAAGCTGAGAGTGGTCTTGCCAGTGAGATCCATTGAGCGTGACAGCGTGTTGTTGAGCCCGTTGCCGGTGCCGCCGAACCATTCGAGGGTGCCAGATACAGGGGCCACTCCTTCTCGATCGTTGCCGTCGAAAGTGAAGAGCATCGACGGCTCAGAGCCCTTATACGCCACGTAGTAGGCACCCCAAGGCTCTACTGTGCCCCGCTGCAACACGTTCTTGCGGGTAGGGGGAATTGTGCCGCGGACTTCGCTCCCATAGTAGTTTTCAACGCTCCACTGTATAGAATAGTTCCAGGTGTTGGCCGATGGAATCTGCAAGGACCGGTAGTTCCATGCTGGGTTATCTGTCCGCCCATCTAGCAGATTGGCGAGGGTCCAGTCTCGAAAAACGTCGGCTAGATTCGTGCCTTTAGGCGCTACTTTTCTCAATACGTTCTGTACCCCAGCCATGCCGTTGTCCTGCTCCGCGACCAGCCGCTTGGAGAACCCCGTGCCAAAGCGCTCTTGCAGGTACAACTGCCAGAGGTAAGCCCCACCATAGTCATAGAGTTCCCCATCCCAGTCGGTGAGCGAGTCGCGGTGGTAGATCAGGTAGTAGGCGATGTGGTCAACTGGATGGCCATAGCCCGCATAGTACTGAGCAAGATCGGCCAGACCCTCGTCGATGAAAGCAACCTCGTCCGGGTCAATGTCGTTATGGATCAGGTGCTCAAGCTCGTGAGCGGCCGTGCCCTCGTAAAGGAACGGATACTCCGTATCTGCCTTGGTACGATTTGGCCAGTCGAAGGAGTCGAGGAAGATCATGTTCCTGTTGGCCTTAGCGTTGAGGCTGGCCCAGAAGTAGCCGGCAATGTAGAACTCGTCGTTCGTCCAATAGGCGTCGTCGCGAATGTTGTAGATCATGACCGAAATGGTCGGGTCGCCGGCTGGCCGTTTGATATAGTTGCCAAAATGGTCGACGTCACTTGGCAGGATCTTCTGGTCCATCTGGTGGCCGATGTACGAGATGTCGTTCTGGGTGATAGTCTGATACTGTTGACCAGACGTTGGCGGTGCCGCGAGATCGTCCCAGGCGACGAATACTTGGGTCTTGGAGCTCGTCCATTCCCGCCAGAATGGGACTTCATAAGAACCCTCGTGGTTGGCCGACCAGTCGTACAGACTGAGGACCAGATCGGGTGCCCGCCCATCGTGGGTTGCTGCCGTTTGGGCAACAGAACTCCGTCCAGGCTGTATGGGGGCCTGCTGGCCTTTTAGTTGTGAACTGATATCAAAGGGAATGTTATCGAGTACTGGTTGGGGACCACTTGCCATTATCGGAGCGGCGCTGCTGCACCATGTCGCAGTGGCGATAAGTACCGGGAATATCCACCCGAAAAGGCGCCTGTTCATCCTCACCTCCTGCTTCTTCCCTCCTCCCAATAGGCGCTTGCTTAACAGGAGTACGAGACTACCTCAGCACTTGGCGTGGGGCTCATCCCCCGCCTGCACCCCAGTGGGGACAAGCCGCCGCGCCACGGGAAACTGGTCTTGAGGTAGGTACCCGTCGAAGCAATCACTCATCCTTCCGCTTGATAATTGTACCATGGGACAAATGACATTCATACAGTACTTATTGGGGGTGCTGGCTCCCCCTGGTATAATTAGGGAGGCACAAAAGAGTAAATTGGGGACGAATGTGCCGAGGAGGACAAGAATACGTGAGTAATGCCGAACTACCGACCTACGAGGTGGTTTTCGATGGCGGCTCATTCGGCAATCCAGGCAAAGGCTACGGGAGCTTCCGGTTGATGACACCCGAAGGTCACACCGTGATCCGGAGGCTGCAATTTGGCCCGTGGGTTACGAACAACGAGGCAGAGTATCGTAGCCTGATCAAGGCTCTAGAAGAGTTGCTGCGCTTGCTCCGGGGACGTGGCGTTGCCCCGCGCAGTGTTTCAGTAATCGTACGCGGCGACAGCCAGCTAGTGATCTATCAATTGCAGGGGCGCTGGCAAGTCAGAAAGCCGGAGCTGATGGTCCTTTTCGCCCGAGTCGTCGAGCTTCTAAAGCAGTTTGGATCCTTCTCCTTGGCGTGGCACGAAAGGGCGAAAACCGTGGAGATCCTCGGGCATTAGGCTGACGAGGTTCTGGTAGCTTTTGCGGAGGAGAAACAACCATGGACAGAAGGGTTACTCCTTCGAGAAGGATGGCCCTGACCGTGCTGTCAGGGCTCTTCCGATCGATGTTGGCCGCGAGCGCCGTGGCCGCATTGGTCGGCACACTGGCCATCGGCGCGCTCGCAATCGCGAGGCTAGCCATCGGCGGGCTCGCGATTGCCAGGCTAGCCGTAGGTCGTGCGAAGCTCGGCCGGCTGACCATAGACCAACTGGAATTGGAACAACTGAGGGTGCGAAGGCTGCTCGTGGAGCAAGAGAAGTACGGTGAGGGATTCCAGCAGGGCGGGGGTATCTGACTCTGGAAAGCCGCTAGAGCGCGACGGAACTTTCCCTGTGCCGTGGGCATGGCCCTCAAGTCATTCGCTCCATCTGTCATTCCCCAGGTTCGGGGACCGGTTCGGCTTTCTCAGCGCCAGGCCTCGCGTTAGGACGCCCTCGACGGTGTTCCAAAATTCTCTTGCTAGGCCGGCAAGGCCACCAGGCAAGAGCATGGCCGCTACGATTAGGGCGGCACCATAGACGATCATGTTGAGGTTCTTCACGCTGCTCAGGGTGATGGGTAGGATGGTGAGGAGGATAGCACCGGCAATCGAGCCACCGATCGAGCCCAGGCCGCCCACAACGATCATGGTCAAGAACTGAATCGACATAACAAGATCGAAGTCGTCTGGGCTGATATGCCCTACCAGAAGCGCATACATGCCGCCGGCGATGCCAGCATAGAACGCGCTGAGAGCAAAGGATGCCGTCTTATATCTGATCAGGCTAATCCCCACGGCTTGGGCCGCCGTTTCACTATCGCCAATGGCCCGGAAAGCCCGACCCACTCTGCTCGTGGCGAGATGCACCGTGATCGCTGTGAGCACGACGACGACCGGTAAGTAGAGATAGTAGATCTTGAGGTCAGAATCGAAGCGATAACTAACGCCGAATCCCCAGGTGGGGGTAGGTACTTTCAGCCCCATTGCGGAGTTGAAGATGAGCTTGGTATCTTGCAGCCAAGCCAACTGCAGCCCCCAGCTTTGATCAATTAGCCGGCAGACTTCGTCGGATAAGCGTTCCCAATTGCGAATCAGACTAGGGATGGCCATGCCAAAGCCGATAGTGGCTATCGCCAAATATGGCCCTCGTAAGCGACACGCTGGAAGGCCTAGCAAACAGCCGGTGACCGCGCTAACGAGGCCGGCGACTGGCACGGCCAGCCAGAAATCGAGCCCCGCTTTGGACATGAGTATAGTCGTGACATAGGCGCCCATGGCCACAAACCCAGCGTGTCCAATGGAGTACTGGCCGGTGTATCCTGTGAGTAGGTTCATCCCCAGAGCTACTACCGCCCAGACTAGGGAAAGCGCCAGAACATAGATAGGATACTGCTGGCCGCCGAAACCGAGCGGCAGAACGATCAGCATGGCCAGCGAAGGGATGATCCAGAGGAGACTGCGAGCGCCACGGGTGCCGATCACTGCTGCAGTTTCCAGCGATGAATGGCGCCAAACAGCCCGTCGGGTCTCAGGGTAAGCGTAGCGACGATAAGCACGAACGGAAAGACGACCTTTAGCTCGTTCGCGAGGTATCCGCCGACCAGGTTCTCCGCTATGCCGAGCAGTAGACCGCCGGCAACGGCGCCCGGCAGGCTGGTGAGCCCCCCTAGGACCGCGGCGGCAAAGGCTTTGATGCCGATGAGGGTCATGAAGTAGGGATCGAGGAGCTGAACCGGCGCTGTAAGGATACCACCTACCGCAGCCAGAAAAGAGCCGAGGCCCCAGCTGATCATGGAGACGGAGCCGACGTTTATCCCCATCAGCCCGGCTGCTACACGGTTACTGGCGGTCGCTCTCATCGCTAGTCCAGTCTTCGTGAAGCGAAAAAAGAGGAACAGCGTGAGCATGAGGAGAAGCGAGGTAAAGGCAATCGTCACATTCTGGAGGCCGATCGCTACCGAGGCTAATGTAACTGGTGGTCCTGAGAGGATCTCGGGGAACGACTTAGTGTCGTAGCCCCAGACTAGACCAGCGACGCCGATGACGATCAGGTCGAGACCCAGGGTGACGGTCATCAATCTGGCTGCTATGGAATGCCGGCTGGCGCCAAGCCTGCGTTTCCCAACTAACCAACCGGTGGGAATCGCGACAAGCGCAGCTGCGATAGCCGTCTGGATGCTGAAGACGTGCGTCACAGCGCCGGCAATAGCATAGAAGATGGCAAAAAGGCCGACCACGCCTACCACTGCGTTAATACCTGATTGCTCGCGGAGGGGTCGGATCAGGAAGCGCTCGGCCGCTAGACCAAAGAGAACCGAGAACAGTAGAGCGACCACCACCCCGATCGCGAGATTGCCTTGCGGAACGACTAGGCCGATCCCGAGGAAGGTCAAGGGGATGCCGTTGACCACCGAGAAGGCGACAAAGGCGCTGACCATCCCCATCTCCGCCTGCGCAAAGTTCAGGGAGTCTGAGGTCTTGTAAATGAGGACGATCCCTAAGGCGATCAGGGCGTAGACACTGCCGCTGGCCAGGCCACTGACACCGTACTGGGCTAGGTCTCGCATCGCCGTTCCTTCACCTGCCACTTCGTGGTGCCCAGGTAGGGCTGCTTCATCTCTTCATGATTGCGCAGGACTTCTGCTTTCCCATGAAGGACGATCCTACCAGCTCCCATTACATAGCCGAAATGCGCAATGCGCAACGCCATGTTAGCGTTCTGTTCGACCAGCAGGATTGTGGAGCCTTCCCGGTTGATCTCCTCAATGATCTTGAAGATCTCTTGGATGTAGAGCGGCGCTAAGCCTAGCGATGGCTCGTCCAGAAGAAGCAGCTTGGGGCGGGCCATTAGAGCGCGTCCAATTGCTAGCATCTGTTGCTCCCCTCCGCTCAGCGTGCCTCCTATTTGACTGCTGCGCTGGCCCAAAACCGGGAAGTGGCCTATCACCCTCTCAAGGTCGTCCTTGATCCCCTTCTTGTCCTTTCGTATGTAGGCACCCAAGCGCAGATTCTCCATCACTGTCAACTCCGGGAAGATCTGACGTCCCTCTGGCACCTGCGAGATACCCAATCGTACAATTTGCCCGGCCGAAAGCCCGTCGACGCGCCGGCCTTCGAATGTAATTGTGCCGGCGGCTGGCTGGATGAGTCCTGAGATGGTGCGGAGCGTCGTACTCTTGCCAGCACCGTTTGGACCGATCAGGGCGGTGATTTCACCCTTCTTGATCACCAGATCAAGGGAGTCGATGGCCACAAGACCGCCGAATCTGATCGTGAGTCCCTTGATCTGCAGCATGTCCAGTTGCCTTCCTCTGGTGGCGCTCGTTCACGTCGGGAAGAGATCGTAGCACGAAGCGCCCATGATGGCAAGGATGCTGATTGAAGATCAGAGGAGAGAATCGCTCGGGGCGAGCGCGGCATCGCCCCGTGTCACTCCGTCAACTTGCAGCCCCAGCGGTCTTTACCCCCGGGGCATCGCTAGCCGCCGGCCGGTGGCCGCGATGAAAGGACGTAACTCAGACATCAGCGCGGCGAATCGCGGCAGATCGAGCGATTGCTTACCATCACAAAGCGCGGTTGATGGGTCAGGATGAACTTCGATCAGCAAGCCATCTGCGCCGACGGCGATAGCTGCTTTAGCCAAAGGGGCAACCAGGTCCGCCCGGCCAGTGCCATGACTCGGATCGACGATCACCGGCAGATGAGTCTCCATTTTGGCGACGGCTACGGCGTTCAGATCCAGGGTATTGCGCGTGAAATCCGAGTCGAAGGAACGGATGCCCCTTTCGCACAAGATCACGCGCTCATTTCCTTGCGCCAAAATATACTCTGCGGCTAGGAGCCATTCCTTGACGGTAGCCATGAAGCCCCGTTTGAGCATTACCGGTTTTCCCGTGCGCGCCACTTCCTCCAGTAGACGGAAAGCGCTCATGCTGCGCGAGCCAATCTGGAGGATGTCCGCATAGTTGGCCACCAGTTCGACATCCTTTTCCGACATCACCTCTGTGATCACTAGCAGCCCAGTCAGTGTTCTCGCCTCGGCCAGATGTCGCAGTCCCTCCTCTGCCAGTCCCCGAAAATCGTACGGGGAGGTGCGCGGCTTGAACGCACCTCCCCGTAGTACAACAGCGCCAAGAGAACATACGCCCTGTGCAGCCTCTAATAGCTGTCGACGACTTTCTACAGTACATGGCCCGGCCATGACCACTACTTCGGGACCCCCGAATTCAATACTGCCCACCTGTACTGTGGAGGCTCCAGCTCGCGACTGGCGGGAAGCCAGCGGATAGGCCGGGGGCTTGGTTCCAGCCACCGGAGACACTGTGGCTAAGTCAACGGCAATCTGGGTCGCTGTGCTCATTGTATTCCTCCCGTTCGACATGTATGAGACTGGTTGCCGGAATCAACCTCGGTCCTAGGATTCCTTCCGGACAACTGGGTTCCCAAAAACAGAAGACCATGGGATTGGCTGGCGTCCCATGGTCTTCTGTTCATGCCGGCAGGTACAAGAAAGCCACGGGTCCGCTCGCCGTTCCCGTGGCTGCCGCATTTCTCTGTTGGTGCGATGCTACCATACGTCGAGACGTGTCAGCCCACGGGCCGGCGCAAAATAAAAGTAAAAGTAGCACCAAAAGCGCCACCAATACGCCTGCGCGACCCTCTGGCTAACCAATCCCGACAAGCTCACCTGGTCTGTTACCTCTCCAGCGGGCACCTATTCGGCCGCTAGTCCAATTAGCGTGATCCTAGCAGGTTGCTCGCGGGTTGTCAAGGGCGGATCAAGGAGATGTGAATGGTCTATGATTCTGTCACCCGGTAACGGTTCAGTGAAAATGTCACCCATGGGGTACCATAAAGAGTATGGAACCGGAGATGGTGACATTGAACAAGAAGGAGCAGAAG
>Ga0315298_1000640_pt1 | contig 67584 bp, 57 predicted proteins | sample WHS_1_MG_FD_203077 | JGI IMG/M metagenome (GOLD analysis project Ga0315298, IMG submission 203077) | Extremophilic microbial mat communities from Washburn Hot Springs, YNP, Wyoming, USA - WHS_1_MG | ecosystem: Environmental > Aquatic > Thermal springs > Hot (42-90C) | place: USA: Wyoming...
ATGAATGTGCTTGGAGTAATGATCTTGTTGCTTGCCGTGGGGCCTGAGCCCACTGGTTGGCTCGCGGGCCAAGTGTCTTCCGAGGCCCCAGCGCTGGCTCCCCCACCGCCTCCTCCGCCCGCCAGAGCCGTCAAGTCGCAACCGGTGGAAAGGCCCGCCACCGCTCCTGGGACTGGCCAGGATCAGAAAAAGGACACCTCGGCCAGCCCAGTCCCCGAGGCGAATGGGGGAAAGTTGGCGACGGAACCGGCCTTGCCTGTTGTGCCGCCCCCGCCTCCGCCGCCTCCTGCGCCGAAGGCGAAAGGGAAACCCGCTGCGCCCCCGGTGCCGGCGACGATGCCAAAGGAACCGGCCCATAAGGACAAGCCCGAGGGCAAACTATCGGAGGCCGCGGCTGTGCCTCCACCCCCCCCACCACCGGGGGCCAAGATGCTGGTCCCGCCGCCTCGGCCGGAGGCTGGGCAGGCGCCACCGCCCCCGCCAGCACCCACCGGGAGCAAGTTCGCACCGCCCCCGCCGCCCGGTGTGCCCGCACCACCTGCGGCAGCAAAGACGGATAAGCCCGCCGCCAAAGCGCCGGGCGCTTCCCCTGCCGCGGCGGAGCCGCAGGCCGCGGTCAAAGCTCCGCTTTTGCCTCCACCGAAGGGGTCCCAGATCTCGGCCGACCAGAACAATTGCCTCACCTGCCACGGCGATTCGGACCTATGGGACGCGGCGAACCGCCGCCTGTACATTCCCAAGGACCAACTGGCCGAGGATGTGCACTTTGCCCGCGGCGTCAACTGCCACGACTGTCACGGGGGCAACTATCAGGAGCCGGACCTGCGCATGGCCCATGCGGTGGAGGATGGATTCCGCCAGCCCCTGACCGAGGTCCGCAAAGCCTGCGTCCACTGCCACAAGGAGCAGAACACACGGCTCAACGAAAGCGTACACGGCAAGGCCGGCGAGCAGCGGGATGAGCTTGGCCGGGGCACCCCGCTGGAATGCAGCAAGTGTCATGGCCCGGTGTCTCACCACCTGATCGCGTCACGTGATCCGCGGTCGCCGTTGTTTCAGGACAATCAGGTCCACACGTGCGACAACTGCCACCGCCAGCGGTTGGAGACGTACAACAACGACCTCGAGACGTACCGCAGTGGCGTGCACGGGCACGGGCTGTACAAGTCGGGACTGCTGGTGACGGCCGTGTGTGCTGACTGTCACGGCTCGCACGGCATTTATTATCCAAGCAACACCAAGTCCACCCTGCATCCCACGCGTGTGGCAGAAACGTGCGGCAAATGCCATCGCTTTATCGAAGAGCGATTGCAGAAGAGCGTGCACGCGCGGGGCGAGGGGGCGGGGGCCACGGCAACGCGGCAGGCGCCCGGCGGCAAGGTTCGGCGCAAACCAAGTTGTACCGATTGCCACCAGGGACACGACCAGATGCATCCCGAGTCGTTGGCCTTTCGCCAGGAATTGCCGCACCGCTGTGGAAACTGCCACGCCAATCTCTCGACTAGCTACGCCATGAGCTTGCACGGCCAGTTGACCGAGCTGGGGTACGGGCCGGCGGCCAAATGTTCGGATTGCCACGGGGCCCATGAGATTTTGGCTATCTCCGACCCCAACTCGACGCTCGCAGCCGGCAATCGGGCGCAAACGTGCGGGCAGTGCCATCGGGTCAACAATGCGAACTTCCTGAAGTTCGATCCCCATCTGGACCACACCAATCCCGCCCGCAGCCCGCTGGTCCACGGCGTGTACCTTTTCTTCATGACGCTTCTGGTCACCGTGTTCGGCGTTTTCGGCGTGCACACGGTGTTGTGGTTCATCCGCAGTGTGATCGACGTGTGGCAGAACGGCCGGCCGCGGGGGCTGCGGCCTGGCGAGCCGGCCTATGTCCGCTTCGTCCCTTTCCACCGCATCGGCCATTGGTGTCTGCTGATTTCGTTCCTCGGATTGGCTCTGACGGGGCTGCCCCTGAAATACAGCGACAGCCAATGGGCCAAGTCGCTGGCCTACGCCCTGGGCGGATTCCAGTCCACCAGCGTCTGGCATCGCATTTTCGCGGTTGTCACTTTCGGCTGCTTCTTCGTGTATATGGGGCGGATGATGGGCCACGTGATCCGCAGCCGGCGCGAGAATGGTTCGCTGCGGGAGGTCGTTTTCGGCCCGGACTCGCCGGTGCCCAACTGGCGCGATCTGAAGGACCTGGTGCGGATGCTCCGGTGGTTTTTCGGGCTGGGGCCGCGCCCACGGTTCGAACGCTGGACTTACTGGGAGAAGTTCGACTTCTGGGGCGCGTGTGCCGACGTGGTGATCATCGGCTTCACCGGCCTGATACTCTGGTTTCCCCAACTGTTTACGGCCTTCCTGCCGGCGGTAACCCTCAATATCGCCAAGGTGATCCACTCCACGCAGGCCCTGTTGGCCACGGGATTCGTGTTCGCCGTGCATTTCTTCAACACGCATTTCCGGCCAGACAAGTTCCCGGCCGACCTGTCGGCCTTCACCGGCCTGGTAAGCGAGGACGAGTTGCGCCACGAACGGCCCGACTACTACGAACGTTTGCAGGCCAGCGGCCAACTAGAGGCCCGGCGGGCGGTGGCTCCTTCACGCCGAAAATTGTGGACGCTCCGCTTGCTGGGCTTCACTGCGCTGGCGGTGGGCGTGGGACTGTTGGCGGCCATGATCGTGGCCGGTCTGGAAAAGTAGGCGACCGCGCTCCGAAAACCATCGGAATAATTGGCCTCCCCAACAAAACCGGCACCAAATACGCTTCTTGGGAATTGTGACGAGGTCTACCACTTTAGAGTGGCTTGTACGGCGCGGTTCGGGCGGGGGAACTGCCCTTTTTGAACGCGGTGGAAACCGGGTGCACCGCCGGGGACGCGGAAGGAAGTGAGCGATGTTTGAAAATCCTGCCGAAGGGCTTTCGGACAGCCCAGAACGCAAAAACTCGGGCGGGCGCTGGCGGCGCTGGCTAGCGCAGCACCCTGGGCTGGGGCGGGCTGGTCAGGTGGCCCGCTGGGTGCTCGTCCGGCTGGCGGCCTTGACAGGCGTGATCCTGCTGGTGGGCCTGTTCGGCACCTTTGCCGCCGGGTGGTACACCTCTCGCCCCGAATTCTGCCGAAGCTGTCACATCATGGAGCCCTACTACCAGTCGTGGCAGGCTTCGACCCATCGCGATGTCTCGTGCATCGAGTGCCATTTCCCACCGGGCTTCGGCGGTAAGGTCCGGGGCAAGCTCCTGGGTCTGGTGCAGTTGGCCAAGTACGTTACCCAGAGCGAAGGTCCGCGCCCGGCCGCCGAAATCCCCGATGCAAGCTGCCTGCGGTCCGGCTGCCATGAGACGCGGCTGCTTTCGGGCCGGGTCGATTTCTACGGCGTGCCCTTTGACCATGCGCAGCACCTTGGGGAACTTCGGCGCGGCAAGCGGCTCCGCTGTACGAGCTGCCACAGCCAGATCGTCCAGGGAAGCCATATGACCGTAACCACCAGCACCTGCTTTTTGTGCCACTTCAAAGAAGGCCGGTTCAACGAAGGCCTGGGGGCTTGTACCCGTTGCCATCAGATACCAGACAAGAAGTTCGACCTGGGCGGCGGAACCGTTTTCACCCACGAACTGGCTTACGAGCGAAGCGTCGATTGCGCGAATTGCCACGGCGACCTCATCCGCGGCCGCGGCGAAGTACCCCGGGAGCGGTGCGGCGTCTGCCACAACCGCCAGGAAGATCTGGCCCGCATCGACGACCATGTGTTTCTACACCAGACGCACGTCACCGAGCACAAGATCGACTGCCTGGACTGCCACCTCGCGATCGAGCATTCTCTGGATCGGCAGAAGATCCAGCACGCGGCCTCGGATTGTGCCGCCTGCCATCCCGACCACCACCGCGAGCAAGTGAACATGCTTCAGGGGATGGGCGGCAAGAGCATTCCGCGGCACACCAACGGCATGGTTTCGGTGCGGTTAGAGTGCCGCACATGCCATCGCTACAAAGAGGAGGGGCCGACTGGTACGGTTACCTGGAAAGCCTCGATCCAGGTATGCGGCGCTTGCCACGAAGCCACAGCCCTGCCGGCCCTTCAGGCGTATCACCAGCAGTGGAAAGCGGCTCTGGTCGCTCTGGAAGATGCTGCCCGCAAAGTCCGCCAGGCCCTGGAAGCAGCCACCTTGCCTGAGCCCCAAGCCAAGCAACTGCGCGATCGGCTGGCTGATGTGGAACACGATTTGGCGTTCCTCCGCTCGGCCAATGGGATTCACAACATCCATTACGCCAGTAGTCTGGCCCAGGCAATTCGCGATCATTTGGGAGAGCTTGCGCGCGCCCTTAAACTCCCGCCGATTGATGTAAAACTACCCACCAGCCTGCCGCAGTGGAAGTAGCCATGCCGTCCCGACAGGCCGGCGCTTTGTCGTGGTCGCGAAGGCCGAGCAGCGCCGGCTCCTCGTCAGCGCCACAGGTCTGCAGTGGCCGCCGCGGGATGTGTCGCTTCGCTATTGGTGGGGCCGATGAAGCACCAGCACGACGGTTAAGCGCCGGAACGGCTCACTCGATTTGACTACGCCTGCCGGCCGGATTTCCAGCCAGCTCTGTGGCTCTCCCCGGGGGCCGGGTACCTCGAAACGGAAGATCCGCGGATCGTTGGTAAGCCGCCGTCCGAACCGATACTGCCGCACCAGGTAGTCGATGAGCTTGCCCGCATTGCCGGTGGTTCCGCGAAAGGTGATGCGTTCCAACTGCTGTCGCGCATTGAAATAGTACGTCAGGGCCCCAGCCACGTCGTCTTCCGCTATGCCGGTCACCAGCGGCACCCGATAACCTTGAAGCTCCAGTTCAGCCAAACCGGCCGACACGCGGGGCCAACGGGTCATTACCCAGCCCGGTGTAATGTCAAAACGGAGGGCCTCGGCCAGCTCCACCGGTGGCGGGCTTTCCGCCGGTCCAAGGGTTGGCCCCACCGAACCGTCTATGGTTCCGGCCCGCTGACTGTCGGACCCCATCTGGCTTTGGGCCTCTGCCCGGCTCGCCTGCTCGTTGAGGCTCCGCCCGGCGCTATCCGTACCGAGGGAAGACTGGCCCGAAGAAGAAATGGCCAGCACCGGCCAGGAAAGTTTTCCTCCCTGTGCCTTCCACCACTTCCACGCGCTGAGGGCCAAAGGGGGCCCAGCGATAGCCACCCCCGGCAACACAAGGTACAACAGAAAGCGTCGCATCGGTTACGCACACCCAAGGCGGTCCCGCAGCGCGCAGCCTGGGGCCGGGCCGGTCGCTGCTCTGAACCCCATCGGCAAATGCCCCAGCGGAACTTGCTGCCGGTGCGGGCAACGCGCTATGCCCGCTACCGCCCCTATGCTCCGCAGGTTCGCTATTTCCGGGATGAGCGATCTTTGCGAACATTACCGATGGCTGCTGGGGCCGCAAGGAGCGGAATGGCTTCGTCGGGCGGCAGACGAGACCGGCCGGCCGCTCTCCCAACTCGAGCGGCTTCGGAAGGCGATTGGCGTGGAACGGGCCCGCCTGGTCGCTGAGCAAATCGAGCTTCGGCGTCGCGCAGTGGCCAAGTTCGCCCAGGCCGAACATCTTTTCTTCACACGCCAAGGGTTGGAACAGGCATCAGACTGTTGGGTGGCGGCGTACAAGGCCCGACGGTTCCCCCCTGGCCCGGTGGCCGACCTGTGCGCAGGCATCGGAGGCGATTTGCTGGCCCTGGCCGCCCGAGGGCCTGTTATCGGCGTGGAAATCGACCCTATCCGGGCACGGTTGGCGGCCGCCAATCTCCGCTCTGGTTCGAGGCAGGCACCCACCACGCCGGCTAATTCTGGAAGGGCCCAGTTGGGTTCCACTTCTCTGGTGGTCATTGAAGACGCCCAGCATTTCCCCGTGGCGCACGTCGAGGCGTGGCACATGGATCCGGACCGGCGCCCGGGCGGCCGGCGCACCGTGCGTCTGGACTTCAGCCAACCTCGCCTTGCGGTGATCGAGGCGCTTCGGGCCGCCCAGCCCAGTGCCGCCATCAAACTCGCCCCCGCTTGCCCCCTGCCTGAATCGTGGCATCGCCAAGCCGAATTGGAATGGATCGGACGGCAAGGGCAGTGCCGACAGTTGGTGGCATGGTTCGGCCGGCTGGCCGAGCATCCCGGCAAGCGACGGGCTACCTTGATTGACGGTACCATGCCCGATGGGTTCGTGATACGGACCTTGGTGGGGGATCGAGATTGCCGGGCCGAGGTCGCTTCGCGCTTGGGGCGATACATCTTCGAGCCCGACGCTGCGGTGCTTGCCGCTGGACTGGCCTCCACCTTGGCCGCCGAACACGGTTTGGCATTTCTCGCAGCGGGTTCAACCTATCTGACCGCCGATCACGCGGTACTAGCGGATAGGGCTCTGGCCTGTTTTGAAGTCTGCGACGCGATGCCTTTTGACTTGCGCCGGGTGCGGCAAGCGCTTAGGGCCCGGGGCATCGGCCGGTTAGAAATCAAGACGCGAGGCCTCTCGCTCGATCCGGACCGTCTTCGCCACAAGCTGGGACTCGGCGGGCCGAACGCTGCCGTGCTCCTGATTGCGCGATGTGGGCGGCCGGCGCTTGCCATCCTGGCCCGCCGCCTCGCACCATCTTCGCCCAGCCCCTAAAAGCCATATATGCCGCACAGTCGGCCCGGCGCTGGCCGATTTTCTCCGTATGTGGCCGCTTTGCCGGGCGATCTCACAGCCTTTTTGGTATTGGAGGGCGACGTCGGGCCTGCTCCTGCTTTCCTTCCTAGGGATACTCTTTGCTCAGGCGCGCGAATTCATCGTGCAGAATGGGCATGGCTCCGGGGCGCGTGGCCACGAGGGAGCCCACGCGGTTGGCGAAGGCCACCTGGGCTGCCGGAGGCCAGTGCCAAAGGCCGGCCGCGATCCAGGCAGCGGTGAAGGCATCGCCCGCCCCCACAGTATCGACCACCTCAACCCGCTCCCCCGGCTGATCCACCACCGTTGGTCCGCTGACCAGAATTGCCCCTTGGTCCGCCCGGGTAATGCACACGGCCTGGAGGCCATATCGCTCCTGCAGGGAGCGTGCGAACGTGGCTTCATCGCGCCACCCCAGTTCCAGCAGCCGGGCCAATTCCCCGGCTTCCTCGGCGTTGAGTTTCGCCCAGCGGGCAGCGGCCAGCGAGTGCTCGACCCATTGGCGCTGGTACCAATGCTGCCGAAGGTTGACGTCGTACACGATCAGGCAGTTTGGGGCTGCGGCCTGCAGCACGCGGTAAATCGTCTGCCGCGACACCGGACCGCGCTGCGCCAGCGTGCCGAAACAGATGGCGGCCGCTTTCCGGGCTAGCGACTGCCACGCATCGTCGAACTCCAGATAATCCCACGCCACGTTTTCGTGGATCAAAAAACGGGGGCGGGCCGGGTCCGACGTATCAACCGTTACCGTGCCGGTTGGGTGCGCAGGATCCTGCTGAATGTACTCGGTCGTCATGCTCTGAGCGGCGAGAAAGTCGAGGAGTTCGCGTCCCAGCGGATCGCGTCCTACACGGGAGCATACGATCCCCTGGCAGCCGAGTTGGGAGGCCTGGAAGGCCACATTGGCCGGCGCCCCGCCTGGCCGCCGCGAGTCGGGGAACACGTCCCACAGCACCTCGCCCAGACCAATCACCAGGGGCCGGCCCGGCTGGTTCATGCATTCTCCTCGAACACTCAGGCGCGGCTCGGCGGAACGCCGGCGCGAGGGGTCGCAATGGGCCGATCAGGCTCGGAAGTCCTCATAGGCATCGGGCGACAGAGGCAAGCGCGCAGCACAGCGGGGGTGTCCTCCGTCCCAGGCCCAGTCGAGCGGCGTAGCCGCCAAGACAAAAGGGGTCCGGCGGCTGAAACGGTGACGCGGCCCGCTGCCCCGGAGGTCGTTGCGGCCATCCGCTCAGATGATACCGCCGTGCGTGCGATACGGGGTCTCATGGTCCGGCTGATCGAGGAACCAGATGCGTTCCCACTCATCCAGAATCAGCCGAAGGTTCTCGGAGGTGTACAGCAATTCGGCGGTACGCCGTGTAGGATCCGCCGAATAGGCCGGGATGAAGCACCCCGCCACCGACCCGACCATCAGACCACAGATCACCGCGAACAAAACCTTGCGCATCCGAAGACTCCTGCTGGTTACTCGTGGGGCACCGCCCCAAGGCGCGCACCGTCAACGACCAGCCCTGCCAGGCGGAAAAGGCTCGTCGGCCTACAGCGGCCGGTTCAGCTTGACGTGTTTCGAGGTGCGGGAAAGGTCCGAAGCAGCGGAAGAGATGCTTCGATGGGTGCGATAGACTAGACGATCCGGACCACCGCGTCGAGACCAATTCGACGGAATTTCGAACTGCGGGCTGCCAGCGGGCGTTCCATCGCCCGGCCGTGTACGGGGACCGCCGGCCATTTTATGCGCCGCGGGCTTCAGGGTCGTAAATGCCCAGGGCGCCGGCCACCTCTCGCGAGTTCGAGTCGCTTCGTTTTTGTTCTGCTTGGGCGGCCCGGCTGGCCAATTGCCGCTCCAATTCCCGCACCCGCTGCTCCATCTCTTTGCCCGGCTTGAACGTAACCACGAACTTGGCCGGCACTTCCACTCGGGCGCCCGTGCGGGGATTACGAGCTTTGCGAGGAGCACGACGTTTCACCTCGAACACCCCGAAATTGCGGAGTTCAATCCGGCGCTGCTCCACCAAGGTGGCCACAATGGCGTCGAACGTCTTCTGGACGATCTCCTTGGTTCGCAATTGGGTCAGCCCGATCTGCTCCGAAATCGTGCGAACAATCTCTTTCTTGGTCACGACTCGATTCTCCTTTGAGTACTCGACCTTCGGGCCGCACCAGACTCCATCGACCCACGCACAGACGCTCCAAGTGTAGACGGCATAACAATTAGAGTCAAGGTCAGAGGCTTATGCAGCCGCACCATCGCCCTACCCTTTGGGTGGGGTGCCGAGGACTCGATCGCCGGCTTTGCCCGATCGATTGACGGTAAGCGCCTATTTTCAAAGAACTTACGGCAATTGCCCGGGGACCGAGTCCAAGAACTACCACGTAACGTCTTGGTAGCCGGCCGGTTACGAAGACCTGTGAGGATTTGATCTCCGGATACACGGGCGGCATTGCCGGCGCGGCACCGGCCAGGGCCGAGGCCGCAGCGTGCCTACGTATCGACCATTTGGGCCCAAGACTTTACCCAGTCCGTAATATCCGCAATTTCGCGCCGTCTGCCACGCCCATCGCAGTCAACTTTTCCGTTCCCGGCCTGCAAAGCGTCGAGCCCGTTCAGAGTCCTTCGCCCGTCGGGGCACCAGCGCGCGGCCAAGCGAAGGAACGAGCAACGTGCTCAGGCAGGGGATATGGATTCCGCCAATGCGACTAGTGCGTTTCAATAGTTCTGGTCCAGCGAGCGGCCGAGCAGCAGCCAGACAAAGAATGGGCCCCCCATCAGTGCGGTCAGTATCCCTACCGGCAATTCATGGGGGGGGAAAACGACACGGGCTACGGCGTCGCAGGCAGTCAGCATGGCGGCCCCAAAAAGCAGGGTGGCCGGAGTAAGGTAGCGATGATCTGGGCCGATAGCCAGCCGGCAGATGTGCGGTGCCATTAATCCCACGAAGCCGATGGGCCCGGTAACCGCCACGATGGCCCCGACCATCAGGGAAACGGCAAAAAACAGCGTCACCTTGGTGCGGTGGACGGCCACGCCACGACTAGCTGCCAACTCTTCACCCGTGGTCAGCAGATTCAGCTCGTGGGTCAGGTAGATGACCGCGGCCGTCCCAGCGGTCACGAAAGGCAACACCGTCAGCACATCGTCGAAGCTGACGGTGCGGCTCAACCCGCCCATCATCCAGCGGAGCATAAGGAATGAGTCGGTGAAATCGCTCAGGTATTGGATCAGCAAGATGAGGCTGGAGAAGAACAGATTGATAGCCAGTCCGGCCAAGAGCATGGTCGTGGTGGGGAAACCGCGTCGCAGCCGGGTCAGGCCGTACACCAGCGCGATTGTCAGCACAGCACCGGCGAAAGCGAACCACGTGCCGCCCCCGACCCCTGCCACGGAAAGCGAAAGCCCCAGCCGGATGTAAATCATAGCCCCCAGCGAGGCGCCACTGGCTACCCCCAACGTGAACGGTGTGGCTAGCACGTTACGGAACACCGCCTGAAACACCATGCCGCTGGCGGCGAGGCCGGCGCCGGCCAGTAATCCGAGCGCAACGCGGGGCAGGCGCAGCGTCCACAGGATTTGCGTCTCGGTCGGGTGGCCTTGCCACAAGTCGCGGAGTGTTACCGGGTGCAGCCCCACAAAAGGGGCGCAAAGGGCGACGGCCACAGCCAGCACCGCCAGTAAGGCCAGTACCACCCCACGCCTCATGGCCGAGGCTCCCGGGGAGGATCCGGCAGGACCACCGGCAGGCCGGCCTGGGGATGGGCGGCCAGCAGAAACGAAGTGCCGTAGATCGTTTCCAAGACCTCGTGCTGCATGACCTCGCAGGGCAGACCTATGAAAACGACCTGGCCGTCTCGCAGGGCCACGATACGGTGGCTGTCGAGCGCCGCCCGGTTCACATCGTGGGTGACAGCCACAATAGTAACCCCGCCCGTGCGGTTGATCTCGGCCAAAAGGTCCCGGATCTCGGCCTGATGGCGGTAGTCGAGATATGTGGTAGGTTCGTCCAAGAGGAGGATATCGGCCTGCTGGGCCAGGGCCGCCGCCAGATACACCTTTTGCCGCTCCCCACCACTGAGCGTTTCCAGTCGCCGGTTGGCGAACGGGCGGGTCCCGGTCACCTCCATCGCCCGATTGACCGCCTGCCGCCCCGCTGCATCGATCGAAGAGAAGGGGCTGAGATATGGGTAGCGCCCCATAAGGACGAACTCCTCCACCGTGAAGGGAAAGATGCGGCCGTCGCCCTGCGGGACGTAACTGATCCGCCGGGCCAGTTCGCGCTGGGTATACTGGCCCAAGGGCCGGCCAAACACCCGGATCGCTTGTTCGCCCCCGGGCAGGAGGCGGTCGATGCACTTCAGCAATGTGGTCTTGCCCGCTCCATTGGGCCCCACGACCGAGACGTATTCCCCGCGGCGCACCGCGAACGACACGTTCCGCAAGATTTCCTTGGCCCCTGCGCGGAACGACAGGTTATCAACCTCCAGCACGTTGGCCATCTCGTCTGCCGATGTCATATCCCCTCGCCGGCTACCACGCTGCCTCGGGGTGGACCAGGCGGGCCAAGCGCTCGGCCAGGCGATAAAACCGCGGGCCAGGCACCAGAATCCCCTCGTCATCGATCACATACAACCGGCCGGTACGCACCGCGGCCACATTGGCCAGCGGTTTCCAGTCGGCCAGTAGTTGGGCATGCGAGCGCCCTGCGGCGCGCTCGGGCGACATCAGATCTATGATAACGTCCGGGTTCATTTGCATGACCCCCTCGGCCGAAACCACCGGTACTCCCACCGTGGTCTTGGGGCAAGCATTCTGCCCGCCCGCCAGATCAAGCATGTCGTTGAGGAACCCATCGGCCCCGGCCACGTAGGCGTCCTGAATGGTGCCGGTACCCAGGGCCCGCTCGACCACCAGTAGCACCCGCGGCCGACCCAGACCCGCGGTTTTGACCCGCAGCCGTTCGAGGCGGCCCCGCAGATCGGCTAGCAGCCCTTCAGCTTGCTGGGCCGCGCCGCAGGTTCGCCCGATGGTCTCGATGGCTGAGAGGATGTCGGCTACGCTCTGGTGCCGTACGGCCAGCACCTCCAGTCCCAGCCTGCGAAAACCTTCAACGAACGCATCCTTTTCGCCGCGAAGGATTACCAAGTCCGGCTGCAAGGCCACTATCGCCTCATAATTCGGATCCAGGTAGCCACCCACCAGGGTCCGCCTCTGGGCCTCGGGCGGCCAGCGGCAGTACCGCGTCACCCCCACTACCCGGTCGCCCAGCCCCAGGGCAAAAAGCGTCTCGGTAATGCTCGGCGAAAGCGACACGATTCGCCGGTATGAACGGCCCCCCTGCGGGCCGCCCTCACCCGGTACGCTCGTGGCGTGAGAATTGGCACCGGCCTGCGGCGCCCCTTGGCTCGACACGCCAGCCATCGGACACGAATTGGCCACTGACGAGCTCCCCTCGGCCGCACCCGGCAAGCTGCGACGAAGTATCGCTTTGGCCAGCAGACTGCAAGCGGCCACCGTGGCCACGATCGCCAATAGCCACCATTTACTACGCATAGATTCCCGCCTGCCGCAACCTGCTCCTAGTTGAATGCGGCTTCCTTAGGCCAGTCTGATCCTTAATAAAGCCTTTTTGCACTCGCTTCGCCGTATTGTCAAGTAAGGGTACAAATTGGGACGCCGTTTGCGGGCCCAGGGCGCCGAGGGATTAGGTCGGTCCCCCACCCGCTGACGGCCGATGGCCGCCGTATACCCTTGTCCCCTCGGCGCCGCACGCCCCAACGGCGTGCCTCGCCCCGTCTCCCGTGGCCAAGCAGAACAAGGCCTTCAGCCGCACCACCGCCTGGCGACAGGAGCCATCGGCAGCGGTCACTGGAGAAAGGAAAACCCACAAGAGGGTGAAAGTTCGCTCCCGGAAAAACCGGCCGACTTGCCGCACGGTCCGCCGGGCCACCTCGGCGAGAGTATTCGCTAAAGGGCAGCCTGGTCCCCCTGGGCGAACTGCCTGCGCAACTAACCGAGTTGCACCGGATGCCAATGGGGTGTACGCTGTTTCATTCCAAGGCCTCCTCGCCCGGCGCATATCGGCTTTTTCCTGAAAACCCGACTACCAGGGGCGGCCTTGTTATCTATATCAGTTCAGCCTCTGAAGTTACGCCTTAAGGAAGCGAGATCCACGTGAGCATCTTTGTATGCAATGTCAGGCTCCGCATTGTAACACGGGATCTCGCGGGTCTACTCAAACAAGAGCGTCTGCTCCTCTGGCTTGCCGTTCTCCGCGAACTGGAATCGCAACTGCGAATCCGCGGCGTAACATCGATTGTTTTGGACGGCAATCCATCGTCGTCCCAGTTGCTCGGCAACCGCTCCCGTGGTGTTGGACCCGGCAAAGGGGTCAAGGACCAGGTCGCCAGGGTCGGTCAGGAACTCGATAAAGAACCGGGGCAACTCAGCCGGGAACCGGGCCGGATGAATCTTCTTGCCTTCTTTCTTCGATTGCCGGATGTACCTGCTGTTGCTCTCGTTGTTCCCGCAAATAATCACGTTGCCCGGAATTGCCCCGCCACGGTCCTGTGAAAACGTCGGCCTGATGTTGTGCCCGGACGGCCGAACCGTCTTTTTGATGCCCCGCCGTATCAGCCGCTTCATGTCGGGGCTGTAGGCTTGCAGCACCTTGGAGTTGTCAGCCTTGGGGAACTCCGAAGGCGAGAGCCAGTAGATATACTCCACAGAATCCTTGACCCGGATTCTGCGGACGTTCACCCACTCGGCCGGCGCGGGCATCTTCGCCGGGTTGTACCAAAAGAACTCTTGGCAAAGGTTGAATCCTACTTCATCGCAGAGGGCAAGCAACAAGCGGAAGTGGTAGAGGGACCGCACGGGCACGCCGGGCGTCCAACTCCCCCCCACGTTCAAGACGAAACTGCCCTTTGGCTTCAGAATCCGCTTGATTTGCTCGGCAAAGGGTAAGAACCACTTGACATACTCCCGCTGGTCCGCGTTGCCGTATTCCTTCTTGAAATGCAGCGCGTAAGGCGGGGAGGTAATAACAAGATCGACGTGCCCTTCCCGCATACCCCGCATGAACTCCAGACTGTCCGCGCAGTAGGCTTTTCCTAACTTCGTTTCGTAGAGCGGGGCTTGGGCCATTGTCTTAGCAAATCTCCGAGATCGTCATACCAAGGCGGAATCGCCTCACCCGGCAAGGGCACCAGTTGGAACACGGCCAACTTGCCCTTGTGTTCGGCGTGCCGGGCAAGATCGACTGCGCGGGCAAACATGAAATCCGTCCAGTTGCCGGTCTTCTTCCCCAGGCACACCCCCAATATATCAAACTGGTCCACACCATAAAGTCGGCTGGTCGGGTCGCCCTTGGAGGCCCGTGTCTTTTGAGTCTCTACCTTATATGCGACAACCCTACCACCTTTCCGGCAGGCAGCTTTTCTGTCCCGGACGTTCTTGCACTCGGGAAGCAACCGCCGATCCGAGCCGGGCAGCCAGATCCCGAACTCCGGGTGCCCGTCTATGTCGTACACCTCAAACCGCTCAATCGCGGTGCCGACAAGCGCCCGGATTTTCTTCTCCATTTGGAGTTCGGCAACGGCTCCTTCCAGCGTCACCCGTGCCCGAAACCGGGCCTTCGGGGCGTCCAGTAGCTCCAATGCCGACAGCCCAAACTCGCGTTCTAAGGGGTGTTCCACCACTTTCTCCCCGGCAATCTTTCACCGGGGCGGACCTTGCCCGAACGTGTCAAACTGGGCAAGGTTGACTTCTCGGCCTGCCGCATGGAAGGCTGAAGTAGGCTAGACCAGTCCACAGTCTCGGGCTCCAGCAGACTTGCCGCCGCAAGTCCTCACGCTGTAAGCGCGCCCGGAGGGACTCGAACCCCCAACCCTCGGTTCCGAAGACCGATGCTCTGTCCGGTTGAGCTACGGGCGCTGTGTACCCAAGTCTATCGCCCCGGGGTGGTAGTGCAAGATGGGTCGGCCCCGTGTTGCCCCGCCGAACACTGGGCCCTCTCCGGCCACCATGGGCTGGCCAATGCGGTGCCACAGCCGTTCAAGGTATCTCCGGCCGTAGTGGTCCGCCTGTGGGACATCGCGGGAGACCAAACAGGATGTCCGATTCGCGGCGACTATTGAAATGAAGCACCCACGCCGGCCGCTGAACAAATCGAGTTCTGCCGCTGCAAGACGCGGCAGGGATTTGAAAAGTCGGGGCGGCCGGATTTGAACCGGCGACCCTCTGGTCCCAAACCAGATGCGCTAGCCAGGCTGCGCTACGCCCCGAATTGGCACGTTCGCGGATATCTGGAATGGCTCGTCGGTCCACAGGCCCGGAGGAGACCCTACTGCTGGACAGCTCGGGCAGGCGGACCGAGGCCAGCCTTCTTGGTCGGCAATGCGGGAGCAAGTCCCGGCCCGGATGGTTCCGTGAGGCCTGGATTGAATGGTAACCTATGAGACCCGCTATGTGCAAGTCCGCTGGTCCACTGGGGTTTCGAGAGGGTGGCGACCTCGAGAGCGGTTGTCCGGAGCCGCGTTCGGCGCCGAAAGAGTCTTTGGTGGGGCGGGCTAGCGCGCTATGATTGCTATCATATTGGCAGCAAAAAACTTGCGCCTTGCGATAGGCCGCCGAATCGGGCAGGGAATCGGGGCGGACCATACCTTTGGGGGCGGCCGGCGGGAATGCCTGCGCTTGGCCTGCGATTGTCCGGCGCTACAATGACGGGTAGCAGCGCGTCGTAGGACGAGGCCCGTAAACTGTCTTGGAAAGCAGCGGATCGAGATGAGAGCGACAATCGCCAAGCGCCGCCCGACCACATTGCGCGAACTGCGTGAAAGCGGCTGGGTGTCGCGCCCGGTCAAGCAGGAACTCCGCGAGAATCTGCTGCGGGCGCTGAGCCACGGCGAGGAGCTGTTTCCGGGGATCATCGGGTACGAGGACACGGTGATCCCGGAAATCAATATCGCCATCATTGCGGGTCACGACATGCTTTTTCTGGGCGAAAAGGGGCAGGCCAAGAGCCGCTTGATGCGGTTGCTGGTCCGCTTTTTGGACGAGGAAATCCCGTATCTGGATTTGCCGGGTTGTCCGGTGCACGAAGACCCGTACCATCCCATTACCTCGATGGGCAAGCGATATCTCGCGGAGACGCCCGAGGAGGAGGTGCGGATCGCCTGGTGGCCACGACGGGAGCGCTATGCCGAGCGGCTGGCGCCGGGCACGAAGTTCGCGGACGTGATTGGCGAGATCGACCCGGCCAAGCTGGCCGCCGGGCAGAGCATGTCGGCCGAGGAAGCTTTGCACTTCGGGCTCATCCCGCGCATGCACCGGGGTATCTTCGCGGTCAACGAACTGCCCGAACTCGATGAGCTGGTGCAGGTGGGGCTGTTCAACATTTTGGAAGAGCGGGACGTGCAGATCCGCGGCTACCCGGTGCGGTTCGACATCGACGTGCTGATCCTGTTTTCGGCCAATCCCGCCACCTATAACCGCAGCGGCAAGGTCATTCCGCAGCTCAAGGACCGGATCGGCTCGGTCATCCACACCCACTATCCTCGCGAGCGGCAGTTGGGCATCGAGATCATGGAGCAGGAAGCGGGGATCGACCTGGGGGGCGAGTATCCGGTGGTGGTCCCGTATTTCATGCGGGAAATCATCGAGCAGATCAGCATCTGCGCCCGGCGGTCCAAGTATATCGACCAGCAATCGGGGGTAAGCGCCCGGTTGAGCATCGCTAATTACCGGACGATGGTGGCCTCGGCGAGGCAGCGGGCGGCGGTGCTGGGCGAGCGCCCGGCCGTGCCGAGGATCAGCGATCTGGGCCATCTCACCGCCTCGTCGCTGGGCAAACTGGAGCTGGACATGATGTCCAGCCATCAGATGTCCGAGCGCCAGGTGCTGGAGGCAATCATCGCCGAGGCCATCCGCGACGTTTTCTGCGAGTATGTGGAGAAGCATGGGCTGGAAGAGATTGCCGAGATTTTTTCCCGCGGAGTGAAAATCGAAGTGGGCGATATGCTCCCTTCCAGCCAGTACGCCGAGCGGCTGAAGCGTGTGCCGCCGGTATGGGAGAAGGCGTTCGAGGTCAACGCGGCCAGCGACCCGGCGGTGCGTGCATCGTGCGTGGAGTTCGTGCTGGCTGGGCTGTACGCCACGGACCGCATCTCGCGGACGCAGCATCACGGCCGAATCGTATATGAGGTACGCTAGGGCATGAACCGTGCTCGCCCGCTTGGCGGGATCATCCACACGTACCAGAAGTACGACCCGAAGAATATCCCCAGCCCGACGCGGCCGCCGCCGGACGTGGTTTCCGGGGCGTTCGAGCATCTGCTGACGTACGGCAGTCTGCGGGAGTTGACCGAGGAAGAGCTGGCCAAGGCCGTGCATCTCGACCCCAGCCAGATCGCGGGTCTGGGTCCCAGCCTCGAGTCGTTGATGGAGATGCTCCGCCAGCGCAAGGCGAAGATCCTTGCCACCTACGAGACGGAGCGGGTGCAGGCCGAGGCCGCCGGCCGCTACCGCCAGTGGGGGCAGGCCATGCATCCCCCGCCGGAACTCCGCAAGCGGTTCGAGCGGGCCTTTCAGGAAGAACAGCTTCACGATCTGGAGCGCCTGTGGTACTTCACCCACGACGAGCGAAGCCCCTTCGCTCGGGAACTCGTGCAACTGGTCAATCGCCTGGGAGACAAGTACCAGATCGACGAGCTGGCGGCGAAGTACGAGTTCACCGGCCGGACCGAAATGTCCATCCCCAAGGCCCTGGAGATCAAGGAGGAGCTGGAGACGATCGATCGGCTGCTGAAGCAGTTGGAGGAGGCGGCCAAGACCGCCCGCATCGGCGTCATCGATCTCGATGAGCTGGCCGAGTTCGCCGAACCGGGCGACATCGAGCGGTTGCGCCAACTCCAGCGGGAGATCGAAGAGTACATCCGGCAGATGGCCCAGCGCCAAGGGTTGGAGCGGACTGGGCGGGGATACCAGCTCAGTCCCAAAGCCTACCGCATTTTCCAGAACCGATTGCTCGAGCGGATCTTCAGCAACCTGGAGGCGGCCCGCACAGGCCGGCACCACGGGCCCATCGTGGGCGATGGCGCAGTCGAAATGCAAAAGACCAAGCCCTACGAGTTCGGCGATTCGCTGGCCAACCTGGATATTCCCGGGTCGTTCATCAATGCCCTGATCCGCACAGGGCCCGGCGTGCCGGTCCGCCTGAGTCCTGACGACCTGGAGATCCACTACACGCGCAACACCCCCAAATGCGCGACGGTGGTGTTGTTGGATATGAGCGGGTCGATGCGGTACGACGGCCTGTATATCGACGTCAAGCGCATGGGGCTGGCCCTGGACGGGCTGGTGCGCCGCGAGTACCCGGGCGATTTTCTCCAGTTCGTGGAAATCTACACCTTCGCCAAGCCGCGGCATCCCAGCGAGATCGCGGGGCTGATGCCCCGGCCGGTGACGCTGTATGAGCCCATCGTTCAGCTTCGGGCGGATATGAGCGACGAGCGGATCACCGAGTTCGATATCCCGCCGCACTTCACCAATATCCAGCACGGGCTGCACCTGGCGCGGCGGCTCCTGGCTGGCCAAGATACGCCCAACAAGCGGGTGGTGCTGATTACCGACGGCCTGCCCACTGCCCACTTCGAACAGCAGTTCCTGTATCTGCTCTACCCCCCTCACCAGCGGACCGAGGAGGCGACGCTTCGCGAAGGGATGCTCTGCGCCCGGGAAGGCATTACCATCAACATCTTCCTCTTGCCCAGTTGGTCGCAGTCGCGCGAGGACGTGCACTTTGCGTACCGGCTGGCCCGGGCCACGGCCGGCAAGGTCTTCTTCACCGCCGGAAAGGACCTCGACCGCTACGTGGTGTGGGACTATCTGAATCGCCGCCGGGAAATCGTGGCCTGAAGGAATTGAAGCGCCGGCCACAGCGGAGCATGGGCTTGTGCGGTCGCTTGTAAGCGGGACACGCTGCGGCGGATCCGCGCCGCAAACCGCCCGCGACAGCACATGCTCTTCATGGCGCGCAGCGCGGCTGTCAAAACTCCATACGGCGGAAAGCTCGAAAGCCCATGCGGAGCGGGATCCAAGTGGTGAGGGCCCCCAGGGCCAGGCTTGCCACCGTCCCCAGCAGGAGCCACCGCTGGAGCCACAGTTCCACCTGGGCCGAGGGGCCAAAATACGCCGCCGCCTCCTGGCTGCCAAAGTAGAAGTGGCAGGGGAGGGCCGTCAAGAGCACCACGGCCACGATGTACAGGGTGCTCAGCACCAGCACCAGGGTGCCGCCAAACCCGGCCGCAATCCTCGCCGGCGAGGTTTCCCGCAGGTTGGGCATACGCGCTCCCAGCCCTACCGCCAGCCCCGAAAGGCCGAAACACAGTACCAGGCACGTCAGTTGATGGCTGGCGGCAATCACCGGCTGCACCCGGAGCATCGTGTCGCTAAGCATAATCAGCGCGGAGGAGGGGATGATCGAGGCCCCCACGGCGAACGCGAACTTGCTCCACAGGATCGTATCGCGCTGAATCGGCAACAGCCCTAAAAACCAGAACCGCCGCCCTTCCAGGCTGATCATAGGAAAAACAAACCGCGTGGTGAAGGTCGAAAGCAACAACCCCACGACCGACACATTCAAGAAGCTCACCGCGTTGACCCAGCCCACGTAGTACATGTCGTAGCGGAAGCGGCGGATGTTGAGAAAATACAGGGCCAACAAGCCGGCGAAAATGAGGAACTGCGTCCACTGCACAGGATCGCGGCGGAACAGGCGCAGGTCTTTGATCATCAGCCAGCGGATCTGAGAAGGAAAGAGGGCGCTGGCCACCCACAGCAGCCGGTCCAACATGCCTGCGGAAGCCCGCCGGGGGCCGGTCCGCCGGCCATGCAGCCGGCTGTATGCCGCCCGATACAGGCGTGCGGCCACGGCAATGGCCAACTGCCGGAAAAACAGGGCGTTGGCGATCATCAGGACGAGGAACATAACGGCGTCGCGGGTCTGGCCGCGCGCAGCCTGCAGCAGGCCCATGCTCAACCACCAACTCGGCAGCAAGCGGTGCTCGGTAACTTGAAGCCGGTTGAGCATTTCCTGGAACCAGCCGACGGTCAGCAGATTCTCTTCCTGGCCAGGGCGCAGCGAGAGTACGAACATGGCGGCGCCGGCCAGGACGGCCGCCGCGGCTCCCCCGAGTACCCACCACCGGCCTGCAGGGATTCGATGCACGACCCCCAGACAGGCCATGGCCCCTAGGGCCGCCGGAATATACGTGAAGGCCAGCAAAAGCGGCACCAACACGGCAAAGAAAGGCCACGGTGCCCGGTTGACCACTCCGTAGGCCAGGAGCATCGGGCTGCCCAAAAGCAAAAATGCCCAACTGCTCATCACAATGGCTTCCTGGAACTTGACGAGGAACACCCGTTCGGCCCGAGCGGGAAGGGTCAACAGCATCGGGACATCGTGGGCTCGAAACAGGGCGCTATAGAGGATGATCGCCGAGGAGAACAGCAGCATCACCATTAGCGTCACAAAAAAAAGGCCGAAGATAGTATGCACCGTGCGGTCGTAAAGCTCCGGCGTGGGGATGGCGGTATTCAGGAACACGAAGCCGTCGTAAAACAGCCAGAACAGGCCCGCCCACAAGAACAGGCTCAATCCCAGAACCATGCTCAGGCGGAGTCGCCCATGGCAAAGCATCTGCCATATCACGGTTGCCAGCAGGCGGCGCCGCATGCGCCAAAAGGCCCGCCCTTCGCGGGGACCGTCGATCAGCGGCCGCACCACCGGCGTCCAGTCGCTGGTCTCAACGGCCTTTGCCCGGGATGATGCTCCGCCTGGGGCCAAGGATGCCTCGTGCATGGTGTCAACTGGCTTTAGAGGAGAAGCAGGGCTGTCCGCTTGTGGGTGTCCCGTTCCCATCGGCGGTCAGTTCCAGAAACAAGTGCTCCAGGCTGCTGGAGGCATTGGCGCGGGCCCGCCGCAACTCTTCCAGGGTGCCGAGGAAACGTAGCCGCCCGCGGTCGATGATCCCGATGCGATCGGCGATTTCCTCGGCCAAGCTCAAGGTGTGGGTGGACATGAAGATGGCCATGCCGGCGGCTGCCCGGGCGCGCAAAAGGTCTTTCAGCAGGCGCACGCTCCGGGGGTCGAGCCCCACGGTGGGTTCATCCAGCACCAAGACGGGTGGGTCGTGCAGCATGGCCGCCGCGAACACCAAACGTTGGCGCATGCCGTGGGAGTAGCTTTCGGCCAGTTCGTCCAAAAAGCCGTCCAACTCGAACGTGGCCGCCTGACGCTCGATGGCTTGCCGCGTTTCGGCCCGGGTGAGACCGCGGATTTCGGCCAGAAACTCCAGGAACTCTCGGCCGGTCAGCTTGTCGTACAGGAACGCCTCGTCCGGCACAAAGCCGATCAATCGCGAGGCCTCGCGGGCTTGGCGAACCGTGTCGTACCCCCCGACCCGCACCCGCCCGGCAGTGGGGTGCAAAAGCCCAACCAGCATTTTAATGGCGGTGGTCTTGCCCGCCCCGTTGGGCCCCAGAAAGGCGAACAATTCACCAGGCGGAATCTCCAGCTCGAGGTCGGCAACGGCAACCTTCTGGCCGTAGGTACGAGTAACGTTCTCGAAATGGATCATGGCCTGAACTGCTCGCGGCCTGCAATCAGTCCCTTGGACAACCGTCTTCGCAAGGGGGTTGTCCGCCCCGCACTCCCGATAAGTCGCTCCCGGTGTCCCGCTGCCACCCGCCCGGCCTGTGGTTCATAGGAAAGGTGCCTCCGCGCGGGCCGTTCGGGGCAGCCCGCCGACATGAGCCGCCGCGGGCATCCTCGCGCGCGGCCCCGACTTTTGGCTCGAGCCTGGCCGGTCGTCGCGGAGCCGCAGCCGATGTTTTTCGAAAAGCGCTGCGGCTTGGGCATCGGGCAGGCGGAGGAAGGACATCGTGGATCCCAGCACCACCACCTGCTGTTTGAGCACCATCCCATGATCGTCCACCCAAAGCTTTGCCCGCACGTCCGTCTCGCCGCCGGCCTCGCCGCCAGGATCCCCCCGAAACACCACCAGCCACGTGTCCACTTGCCGATGGTTCCACACCAGCAGCGTCCGGGCCTCGACCCGGGCGTGGAGGATCTCGGTCGGGTGCGAAGCCTGGCTCAAGGGCGAGTAGATTTCGACAGTCCACTGCTGCCCTGCGCGCAACCCCGGCAAGTGGCTTTGCGGGGACATGGCATCGCTGAGCATAGCCCGGCCGACGCGAAGAGTCTTTTCCACCGGCGGAAATTCCGGGCAAAAGATGCCCAGGCGGAGTTCGGCCCCGTCGATCTGCCCGCGAATTTTGATAGCCACCGTGTCAGCGACAGGAGGAAACCCCACCGCCGATTCGAACCGCGACAAATGCCCGAACGCGTCGAACACCAGCGTACTGCGAGCCTCCATCTGGATGCCCGGCAAGTCATGCCCTAGCCCAAGCAATTGCTGCACGAACGCGGGCACCATTTCCGAAAGCCGAAGCTCCTCGAACCGCACCAGGCTCCGGACCTCGGTCATCGCGTCCGGAAGCGGAGCGGTAACACTGATGGCCCACCCGATGGGGCGGTCGTTCCAAAAGACTTGCCATCCCGACGCCGGCTCGTCCTGCTGGGCTGCCAGAATCCTCTGTTGGCTGGGAGGGTCGCCCACCAGAAGGGAGGGCAACACCTTCTCCACGATGAGCCAGCCCATCGACCCCATCCAAAGCAGCACTACGGCGACGTTGTACCAGCGGCTGTACATGGCTCTTCGATTCCAACCCCATTTTAGGGAACTATGTTCGGCCATGTCCAGTACGCGGTACGGGGCGGTCTGCAACTCCGGAGGGGGCCGTTCTGAAAGCGGCCAGGCGCGAGGTCTCGCGGCCCGGTCACGGCCAAACGGCGGCTGGCGCAAGCGCGACGTTTTATCCCTACCCGCCGCACGCAACCATACCCCCTCAGGGGCACCAGGCCTTTGGCCATTGCGCGACGGCGCGCGGTGGGGCGCGCCGGCTTGAAGGGTCCTGCGCATAACTCCGAACCGCGAAGCCCGCCTTGCAGGCCCTGGATTTCTCAGGACAGAACAACACAGCACAAGTACACAGGCTACCAAGATCGGCAAGGCCCACGAGCTGCTGCCATGTCCGCTTGCGTGACAGGCGGCGGGGGGCGGCCAAGTTTGTCTCGCTCTTGCCGACATTCCTGCGAGTCGACTAAAGTAGGGCGCGTGTTTTGCATCTGCGCAGCACGCTCTGCGCAGGGAGGGCGACGAGGGCGCGCGGAGCGCCTTCCGCCTGGTGGCGGGTTGGCCGGACGATGGCCACCGGCCGGCTATGCCCCGTCCGCTTTAGGAGAAAGGGTTTCATGTCCGTCGGTCCGCTGCCCGAGCGCCTCAACGCTGCCAGCGCGCTAGTCGACGTCCACCTGAAGGAAGGCCGGGGGGACAAGCCGGCCATCCTTTGTGGGGACCAGACGGTTACGTATTTCGAGCTGGCCTGTGGGGTCAATCGGGTGGGCAATTTGCTGAAGGCGCTGGGCGTGCGCATGGAAGAGCGGGTGGCTTTGATCCTGCCCGACTGCCCCATGTGGGCATTCGTTTTTTTCGGGGCGATGAAGATCGGGGCGGTCACCGTGGCCCTGAACACCAATCTGTTGCCCAAAGACTATGAGTACTTGTTGAATGACAGCCGCTCGCGGGTGGTGGTCATTCACGCGGCCATGCTGGACCATTTGAGTTCGATACGCGGACGGCTCAAGCATTTGCAGCATGTGCTGGTGGTGGGGGGCGAAGGCGCGGGCTGCATCCCGTTGGAGGAGGCCCTTCGGGGCGTATCGCCGTGCCTGGAGCCGGCCGATACGAGCAAAGACGACATGGCTTTTTGGCTCTACAGTTCGGGTACCACGGGATTTCCGAAGGGAGCGGTGCATTTGCATCACGACATGCTAGTGGCAGCGGATGCCTATGCCCGCAACACGATTGGCCTGTGCGAGTCGGACGTCTCGTTCTCGGTGGCCAAACTGTTTTTTGCTTACGGGCTGGGCAACGGGTTGTATTTTCCGTTGCGTGTGGGGGCCACCACCGTGCTGCTGCCGGACCGCCCCACGCCGGATCGGGTGTTTGCGGTCCTGGACCGCTATCAGCCCACGGTGTTCTACAGTGTGCCCACCAGCTATGCGGCGCTGCTCCATGCCGCGGAAAAAGCGGGGCGGACCAGCCTGGGCCGGGTACGGATGTGCATCTCGGCCGGCGAGAACCTTCCCAAGCACCTCTACGACAAGTGGCTGGAGCGCTTCGGCGTGGAGATCTACGACGGCATCGGATCGACGGAGATCCTGCACATTTTTATATCCAATCGGCCCGGCCATGTGCGCCCGGGCAGCACCGGACAGATCGTTCCTGGTTACGAGGCCAAAATTGTCGACGAGCAGGGCAACGAGTTGCCCCCCCGCCACGTCGGCACCCTGCTGATCCGCGGCGACAGCACAGCGGCCGGCTACTGGAACAAGCACGAAGCCACCAAGCACACCTTCCTCGGCTCTTGGATCAACACGCACGACAAGTTCCTGGTGGACGAAGACGGCTATTACTGGTACGCTGGTCGCACCGACGACATGATGAAAGTCAGCGGCCAGGCCGTTTGGCCCAGCGAGGTCGAAGCTCTGCTTCAGGAACACCCCGCGGTGCTGGAAAGCGGAGTGATCGGGGCGGCTGACCCCGATGGCCTGATCAAGCCGGTGGCCTATGTGGTGCTGAAGGACGGGACCCCGGGAAGCCCGGAACTTGCCCGCGAGCTGCAAGAGTTCGTCAAAAAGCGGACTGCCCCGCACAAGTACCCCCGGGCCGTGGTGTTCGTGGAGAGCCTGCCCAAGACCGCCACCGGCAAAATCCAACGGTTCCGCCTGCGGGAGCTGGCGGCACGCGACACGCCTTTGCACCAGCAATCGGGGCGTGGGGAAGGCGACTGAAAGTGCCTTCGCCATCGCCGGATACTCGAAACCCTATCCGGCACACCCTGCTTGGCCTGGGCCGGCATGGGAACACCACCAGAAATCGTCTACCCGGGAGGAAGCACTATGAACCACCAATGGCCTCGAGACGTGGAAGGCCTTGGCCGGCCCCCTGTTTCGTGCCTGGGGGCGTGTTCGGCGCAGGCGACCGGCGTCAGCCGCCGGGTGTTTCTGGCAAGTGCAGCCGCGGCAACGGGGGCACTGGCTGGCGTCCAGCAGTCGGCTGAGGGTGAGGCGTCCTTGCCGGCGCCGCTACCCAAGGGTGCTCCCCTGCGGGTCCAGCCGGTCTTCGTCTGGCAGCTTTATGAGCGGCGCCAGCACACCAGTTGGCGGGGCTACGGCGGCCTGCACACGCAAGCCGACATCGAGCAGGAAATGAGCCGCATCCGGGCCGAACTGGCGCAGTTGGCCGCCGGCGCAGAGTTCCCCATGGAGTTCCTGCCGCTGGCGTCTGTGCGCAGCGAGGGCGAGGTGGCCGCTGCCGTCGCCTCTTCGGCCGATGTTCTGCTGGTGTTCGCGTATGCCGGCTCGCAGGCCTGGTTGGAAAAGCTGGCGGCCTCGGGCAAGCCCAACGTGCTTTTTGTCCGCCACCGTTCCGGGCCGGTGTACCTGTGGTACGAAATCGCGCATTGGCGGCTGCTCCGCAAGAGCGAGGACACGTTTGCCGAGCCACACCTCGACGTCTACGACATCGTGGTCGACGACTACGGCGAACTGCTCTGGCGGCTGCGGGCCCTCTACGGGTTGAAGAACACGCTTGGCACTCGGTGCCTGGCATTGGGTGGCCTGCAAGCCTACAGCCGGCCCGGCGAGCAATTCGGCCCGGAGTACGCCCGCAAGAAGTGGAAGTTCGAGGTGGTTGCGGTCTCGTTCGAGGAGTTGGCCCGGCGTATGGAGTCGGCCCGCAAAGACCGCCACGCCCAAGAGGAGGCGGAGCGTCAAACCGCCGAGCTCTTGGCCCAGAAGAACGTGGTCCTTCAGACCGACCGCGCCGCGGTGGTCGACACCTTTCTGGCCCTGGCCGTGGTGCGGCGCTGGATGGACGAGGCCCACGCCACCAACCTCGGGGTGGCACATTGTATGGGCGGACTCATCCCCATCCTGCGCACGCCTCCCTGCCTGATGACCAGCCTCCTGAACGACGCCGGCTATACCGCCTTTTGCCACATGGATTTCACCCACACGGTGCCTGGGGTGCTGATGCGATGGATCTCGGGCAAGCCGTCGTTTATCGCCAACTCGCACTTCCCCCACCAGGGCATGATCACCCTGGCGCACTGTGCGGCCCCGCGACGCATGAACGGCAAGGACCTGGAACCGGCGAAGATACTCACCCATTTCGAGTCGGATTGCGGCGCAGCGACCAAGGTGGACTACCCTCGCGGACAAGTCATTACCGTCATTCTGCCCAACCTGCGATGTACCAAATGGATGGGATTCCGCGGCCGCATCGCCGACAGCCCCAACTACGACATGTGCCGCTCGCAAATGGATGTGGCCATCGATGGCGACTGGAAACGCCTGCTGACCGACATGGAGGGCTTCCACACCGTCATCACCTACGGCGATTACCTGCGCGAAGTGGGCTACGTGCTGAAGCGGATGGGCACGGCGTGGCAGAACCTCAGCCCTGCGGGATGAATATGCCTGAGGTACAACGGGCCAGCGCCGCAGAGAGGGGCTGGCAACCTGCGAGGCACGTCCCGGGCCCGCGGGAGCCGGACGAGGCCCGGCTACTGCCGGTTGCACGGCGTTCGGCTTCTATTGCAATCATCGCTCGAGAAGGAAAAGGAGATGGCATGATACCTTCAGTCCCGCGCCGTGCAATGGTGGGCGAGCCGGCCTTGGTGCCCCCAGGCCGTCACACACTCGCGAGGCTTTTTGGCCTTGCCCTTGTGGTCGTGGGAGGCTGTGGACTGGCGAGTATCTCGGCCCCTGCCGGTGAACCTGCTGGCGCCCGGCCGGTACTCGGCGTGCCGCAAGCCAAGGCCGATGTGGCGCTTGCTGTCGCTTTGCCGCCGGACTTCCGCGGAATCCAAGGAGCCGGCAACTGCCGCCTGGTCGAAAAGGGCGGCGGCCACCCGGTGCCAGCAGCGGTGGTCGTGGGCCCCGGAGAAGACGGCTCGGCTGGCCCCGGGTACCTGACCGCCATCCTGCCTCGGCTGCCCGAGCCGCGGGAGCGCCGGTTCGGTTTGGAGCCCGCCGCCCCTTCGGCAGAGGTCGATACTCCGTTTCGCTTTCGCGATCTCGACCCGCAACGCATTGTTCTGGAAGAAGCGGGCCGGCCGGTGCTTGTTTACAACCACGGGGTGATCACCAACGAGAAGATTCCCCAGAGCGATGCCCGGCGCAGCCGGGCGTGCTTTGTGCATCCCATCTACGGCCTTTGGGGTGAGGTGCTCACCGAGAGCTTTCCGCGCGACCATTACCACCACCACGGACTGTTCTGGGCGTGGCCGCATGTCCGCATCGAGGGAAAGGAGTACGATCTTTGGGTGTACAACAACATCCGCCAGCGGTTTGTACGCTGGCTGGCCAGACAGACCAGCCCCGTGGCTGCGGTATTGGGAGTGGAAAACGGCTGGTTCGTGGATCAGCGTCAGGTGATGATCGAGCGCATTTGGCTCCGGGTGTACCGGCCGGCCGGCAGCAGCCGGGCCATCGATGTCCACATGTACTTCATCCCGCTGGGCCATCCTATCACCCTTTGCGGGGCGGAGGGAAAGAGTTACGGCGGCCTGAACTTGCGTTATGCCCCGCGCCCGCAAACGGAGACGCTTATTACCGTGCCCAGCGGCAAGACCCGCGAAGACCTGCCCGATACGCCCCTGGCGTGGGCTGACCTGACCGCCCGTTTCGCCGGAGCCCCGGAGAGGAGCGGGGCTGCGATTTTTGTCGATTCCGCCCATCCTGATTTTCCTCCGACCTGGCTTATCCGGCACTACGGCATCTTGTGTGTGGGCTGGCCCGGAGTCAAGCCTCGCACCTTCGCCCCGAAAAAGCCCATCCGCTTGAATTACCGCGTATGGATCCACAAGTACGCTCTCGAACCGGAACAAATCCAAGAGGCGTTCGACGCCTATGCGGCCGCCTGCCGTGCGGCGTGGCAACCTTGAATGCGCGTCCGCTTGGGCGCGAAGCGCTGCGTCGCGTCCGGCAAGCTGTCCACGATATCGCCTGGTCCTCGGTGAGGTGTTTTTGACCCCCGGAGTCCTTTTTTATGAACCGCACATCGTCCCGACGTGAACTGCTCCGCTGGGGACTCGTGGCTGCCACCGTCCCCGGGGCGGGCTCCCTGGCCGGTTTTTCCGCTTGGGCTCAGCCCAAGCCCGAGCCGGGCGCCGATAAGCTGACCGCTTATCAGGATGGCCCGCAGATTTGGATCCGCTGGAACAACCTGCTGCTTGCCAGTTACCGGGCGCATCCCACTCAGAAGTACCCTTATTTCTACCCCCTAGCCGGCCCGCTAAGCGGCCTGTCGCTCACCACCGAGACGTCGGTGCCGTATCCGCATCATCGTTCCCTTTTGTTTGCTTGCGACCGCGTCAATGGTGCCAATTACTGGCAAGGCCCGGTCGCGCTGGGGCAGATCGTTTCGAGTGGTCCGCGCCTGGGCCAAGTCACCCCGCAGTCGGCCGAAATTCTCGATCAATGCCAGTGGCGTGTGCCGGGCAAGCCGCCTGTGATGTCCGACACGCGCAAGTTCACCGTATGCGCGGTCAGCCCGCGACTGCGGTGGATCGATGCGGAGATCGCCTGGACGGCTGTGCAGAACGTGAAGGTCGAAAAGACGAACCACTCGCTGTTTGCGCTCCGCGCCTCGCCCGATATCATCCCCTGGTCAGGCGGCACCCTGGTAGACTCCGAAGGCCGGCTGGGCGAGAAAAACACCTTCGGCCAGAAAGCGGCTTGGTGCGCGTACTGGGGCAAACGCCAAGGCCTTGCCGGAAACTTGGTGGAAGGCATCGCCCTGTTCGATCACCCGGCGAATCCCTGGGCCCCCTCGCCGTGGTTCACCCGCGATTACGGGTTCATCTCGCCCACGCCGATGAACTTCCTGGACAAGCCATGGGAACTGGGCGAGGGCCAGTCGGTGTCGCTCCGCTATCGCGTGGTGCTGTTCGCCGGCGACCCGAAAGAGGCGGAACTCGACCGGCTGTACAAGGAGTGGACCGCCTGACCGGGAGGTCTCTCGATTTGTCCGCTTGCTTGAGATCCGCCTTAGGGCGTGCACGGAGGGCGATTCCATTTTTGCACGTCGGGTGGAACGGATAAGGGCCGGGTCATACAATACCCCGTTGCCCTTCGGAGCTTGACCTGGGAGTTGGTGCGACCGTGCGTTTGAAACTGATTGCGTGCGAGATTTTCTATCGGGAGATGTGTGCGGCGGTCGCCCGCTCGGTGAACCAGGTCGATTTGGAGTTTCTGCCCAAGGGGTTGCACGACGTGGGCCAGGCCGAGATGGGCCGCCGCCTGGCCGCCGCACTGGCCAGGGTGGATGAGTCCCGGTATGAGGCGATTCTTCTGGGTTACGGCCTGTGCAATAACGGCGTGGTGGGGCTGGAGGCGCGGAAGATTCCCCTGGTGGTGCCCCGCGGGCACGACTGCATCACGTTGTTTTTGGGAAGCAAGGAGCGCTACCTGGAGTACTTTCAAACGCATCCCGGCGTGTACTTCAAGACCAGCGGGTGGATCGAGCGGGGCGAGAACCAGCAGAACCCCGCGTCAATCGCCCAGCGGCTGGGCATGGCGCAAACCTACGAGGAGTTGGTCGCCAAGTACGGCGAGGACAACGCCCGCTTCCTGTATGAAGAACTGTGCAATATGACGCGCAACTACTGGGCGCTGGCTTATATCGAGATGGGCATCGAGCCCGATGACCGCTTTGAACGCCACACCCGCGAACTAGCCGCGCAGCGAAACTGGAAGTTCGAAAAATTGCAAGGCGATATGCGGTTGATCCAGGCGCTGGTCGATGGGCCGTGGGACGAAGACCGCTTCCTGGTCGTGCCGCCGGGGCACCGGGTGGCGGCGTCGTTCGACGAGCGGATCATTCGGGCCGAGCCGCTCCCGCACTGCGCCGATTCCGCCAGTAAATGCCCGCCAGCTTTCCCTGCGGCCAACGCGCAGTCGAGGCACCCTGCGGAGGCCACAGAGCGTTAACCTGCGGGACCGGCGCCGGCGGCCTGAGCCCGTCGGAAGTGGCGCGTTGGGGAGGGTTGATGGATGGGGCATCGCGCGCCCCGCCACAAAAGGCGGTTGGACCCGCGCCCCGGGATGTGCAGGTGCTACTTGGGCACTTGACCTTCAAAGATCGTCGCCAGAGCCACCACACCCAAAAGCACCACCACCAGCGGCACGCTCCAGATCTTGGCCCACTGGAACTTGCCTTCGCGGGAGAACGCGTCCATCACTACGCCGGCCATTTGCGTCCCTACGAACAATCCCACTCCGGTCGTGGCCGCGAAGATCAACCCTTGCATCGAGCTGCGGATGGCCGGCGGAGCCACTTCCTTGGCATAAATCTGTCCCACGATCATGAACATCACGTAGGCCAGGCCGTGCAGGACCTGCGCGGCTATGAGGAGGCCGCGGGGGGCTGTGGCGACGTAGAAGAGGTAAAGCACGGCCCAGCAGGCCGCACCGGCCGCCAGCGTCCAGCGAAAGCCAAGGTAGTCCCGGACGGGGCCGAGGGCCGCCAGCGTGGCGATGGCCTGGGCGGCCTGGGCGATGGCCATCGAGGCAGGCACTGCCTTGCCCGACACCCCCCGCTCCATCAAGTACCGGGCCGATCCCAGAAAATAGAACTGCATCATCCCCGAGACGAAAAGCGAGATCAGGATGAATACCAGGAAGTCGGGCTGGCGGAGCATCTCCAAGGTCTTCAAAAGCGGAATCTCGCCCGTAGCCTGTGGGGGACTGGCGGGTAGCTTCAAGCAGCAAAGGGCGGTCACCAGCGACAGAACGCCAGCAAATACCAGGCAATCGCTTCCATCCCCTTCACCCTTGCGCAGCACGCGCCAACCGCTCAGCGCATAGCCCACCAGCGCCCAGGCCACCGGGGCCCAGATGAATACCTTGGCCTGGGTCAGCCCATCCTTGACATGGTTGAACAGCGCCGAGTTGACCAAAGGCAGCGTGGCCGCGTAGCACAGCGAATAGGCAAACATCACCCCCAGCAGGCTCGGAAAGGTGGTCCGCTTGACGGCCAAAAACAGGAGGATTCCGCCAATGAGGTGGGCCGCCGCCAGGATCCATTCCACATTGAAGAACTGGTCGGCCAGTTGGCCAGCCACCAGCGGCGAGATGATGCACGCGATGGGCAAGGTGGCGTAGATCCAGCCGGCCTGTTTGCCCGACATCCCCAAAGGCCCCAACAGGCGGGCGGCAAGTACCGGCGCCCACGCGCCCCACACCGCGAATTCGAGAAACATGACCACGCTCAACGGAACGTAGATATTCCAACCGACGCTCACAGGAACCTCCTCCGCGCAGGGCGTGCAACAACACCGGGCTTGGCCGCGCCGGACCCTTCAGGAGCCGGGCCAGCACAACCGCGCCGCTTAGGCTAATCGTCTCCGCCGCCGCCTGTCAAGCCACTGGGCCAAAGTCTTGTTCCCAGCCCAAGTTCCAGGCCAGCACTTGCCGCCAGGCCTCCGCGTCGGCTAATCTGGCAATGACAACTCGAGGAAGAAGGCTCGCGTTTTCTGTTTCCCGACCATTCCAGGGAGCCGATCCCCATGACACAGGCTGGGCGTACCTCACGGCGGCGTTTTTTAGCGGGGGCCGCAGGCGGGTTTACTCTGCTTGCGGGTCAGGCCGGCGCGGCCCAACCGCAGCCTGAGGCCCCCCTACCCACGCTCCCCATCGTCGATACGCATCAGCATCTTTGGGACCTTTCGCGCCTGAAGCTGCCCTGGCTGGCCAGCGCCGGACCGCTCAACCGCAGCTACTTGCTGGAGGATTACCGCCGGGCCACGGCCGGGCTGAACCTGGTCAAGGCCGTGTACATGGAAGTGGACGTGGTGCCCGAACAGAAACAGGCCGAAGCCCAGTGGATCCTTGAAATCTGCCAGCGGAAAGACGGCCCCACCTGTGCGGCGGTCATCGGAGGGCTCGTGGGCACCGAGGGATTTCCAACGTACATCCGGCAATTCCGGGATAACCCTTACGTCAAAGGAATTCGGCACCTCCTGTTCCGGCCCGAAACCCGCGGAGGGCGCTGCCTGGCTCCCCTGTTCGTCCAGCACGTCCGCTTGCTGGGCGAACTAGGAATGCGCTTCGATATCTGCATTGCGGCCGAAGAGCTGGCCGACGCCGTCAAACTGGTCGACGCCTGCCCCGGCACGCGGTTCATTTTGGACCATTGCGGCAATGCCGACGTGAAGCGTTTTATGGCTTCGCGGTCTGAACCGGCGGCGCAGCAATACGTGGCCAATTGGCGCCGCCACATCGAGGAATTGGCGCGGCGGAAGAACGTGGTGTGCAAGATATCGGGGATCGTGGCCAGCGCCCCGCCCGAGCACTGGACCGCGGATGACCTGGCGCCTATCGTCCGCCATTGCATGGAGAGTTTTGGACCTGACCGGGTGATGTTCGGCGGCGACTGGCCGGTGTGTACCCGCGCGGCGACCTTCCGCCAGTGGGTGGCAGCCCTGTGGGCCATCGTCCGCGACCGACCGGAAGCCGCTAACCGCAAGTTATTCGCCGACAATGCACTCGGATTTTACGGCTTGGACTGATTAAGGGGCCCCAGGGGGGGTGCCGTCTGGCCGGCGGCCTCAAAAGCCTCCACCCGGGTGGCACGCATGGAATCGTTCTGGCTGTGCTTTATTCCGTTGTTCGTGGCGGTAGATGTCATCGGCGTGCTGCCGTTGTATCTGGCCCTGGCCGAAGGACTTTCAGCAGGGGAACGGCAACGGGTTTTGGTACAGTCGGTGGGCACGGCGCTGGCCGTGGCGCTTTTGTTCTTGTTTGGAGGCCGGGCCCTGTTCGCCATGCTGGGCATTAGCATCGCCGATTTCATGATTGCTGGCGGGGCGCTACTGTTCGCGCTGGCCTTGAGCGACATGCTCCTTGCGCCCGAGAAAAGCCGGCGTCGGGGCGATCCGACTACGCTAGGGGCGGTGCCGCTGGGCGTACCTTTGATGGTGGGCCCCGCGGTGCTGACGACCATCATTCTCTTGGCCGACCAGTTTGGGGTGCTCCCTACGGTGGCCAGCATCTTCGCCAATTTGTTGTTGGCGGGGGCTGTGCTATGGTTCTCCGACGGCATGACCCGCGCGTTGGGCCGCAACGGCATCCGCATCGCGTCCAAAGTGGCCAATTTGATTTTGGCCGCCATCGGCGTGCATATGGTCCGATTGGGGGTGGAACGGGTAATTGCCGGGGGGGCCTAGGGAGCTGGGATGGCGCAAGGTGCAAGGGGGATAGCGCCCTGCAGTGTCTGTCCCGGTCGAGCCCCAAGGGACGACGGATGCATAGCTGGCCCCGCGGCCAGCCTACGCCAGCCAACGAGTTGCTCGGAAACTTTTGGCCAGCCAGCGGTACAGCGGTTCAGCCCGGTCCCTCAACCGGGCTTGCAGCTTTGTGCCGCGGGGCCTATAAATCACCGTGTTTGCCCACAGCGCCTGAAGTGAATGCCCATTTGCCCGCTGCCGGTTTGCACCGCCTGTTCCGCGCCCTGCGGGCGCTGTTCATTGCGCTGATCTACGTCGCGGCGGCAGCGGCTCTGTATTACACGTTTCGGGAATTCTCGTGGGCCCAGTTCAAAGAGGACATCCGCCAGCGCTCGTTTTTCGGCGGGCGCCTGGCGCTGGCCGTGGGACTGCTTGCGCTGAACTACCTGTTTCTCATGGGCTACGACTATTTGGGAATCCGCTACATCGGTCGGCCGTTGCCCCTGCGTAAGCTGGCCCTGGCCTCGTTCATCGGGCACGTAAGCAGCTTCAATTTCGGGGCGATCCTGGGCGGATCGTCGATGCGGTACCGTTTCTACTCGGCCTGGGGATTCAGCCCGCTGGAAGTCCTGCAAGTGCTGGCCGTCTTGGGCATCACCTTCTGGCTGGGCGTGATGCTGTTGGCCGGCGTGGTGTTCATCCTTGCCCCGATGGAAGTGCCGCCGGACGTGATGGCGGGCATCCCCCTGTGGCTGCGGCCGGTGGTCACGCCATTTTTCACCCACCTGCCCTGGTTCGGCGCGATTCTGCTCAGCGTGGTGGTCGGCTATGTGGGTCTGTGCGCGGTACGGCGTGAACCGCTGCGGCTGTTCCGCTGGCAAGTGCCGCTGCCCCCTCCGTGGATGACCATAGGCCAACTGGCCGTCTCGTGCGCCGACTTGATGATTGCCGCCGCCATTCTGTGGCTGCTGTTACGCACGCCCCACCAGATCCCCTACATCCACTGCCTGGGCATCTTCCTGCTGGCGATGGTGCTGAGCGTCATTACGCACGTCCCCGGCGGTATCGGCATTCTCGAGGCCACCGTGGTGTTCTTTCTGCCGGACGAACAAAGCGCCATTCTGCTGTATCGGGGGGTGTATTATTTGCTCCCCCTGGCGGTGGCCGGCGTGTTGCTGTTGGCATTCGAAATCGTCATGGGCCGGCAGTTCCTGAAGAAACTTGCCGCCGAAGCCGGTACGCCGTCCATGCCGGAAATGGCGTTTGCTGACCGCGCCCCGCCACTGGCCGTGGACCCTTCGGGCAATGGCGCCACCCCTCCTTTTGGCACAGGCGGAAGCGTTCCGGCAGCTCAAAAGACGGACTCAGCGGGGGGATCGGCTCCTACGACGCCACAGTAGCGCGGGCACGAGGGGCCTACGGCTCCGTTCGGTTCGGGTCGTCGCGTTTTTCTTCCATGCCCCGCCGCAGATCGTTCTGCATCTCGCTCATCCCTTTCTTGAACTCCGAGATGCCGCTGCCCAACGAGCGCATCACCGAGGGGAGCCGGTTGCCGAACAACAGAAGGGCCACAATGCAGACGATCAACAGCTCTTGCGTTCCGATACCGAACATGGCCATCTCTCCGCAACCCGAGGACTGCCTGAACCGGTCCCACCTTAATACTAACCCTTACCGGCTGGCCGAACAAGTGGGGAAGCGGCAGGCGGCAGCGGAGCCTCGGCCGGGCAGCGACGCTATCTGGGTGGCTGCCGAGCAGCCGGTCGACGCACCAACGCGAGCCGGCAGCGTAAGCTGCCGGTGCCATTGATTGACGAGACCCGCGGGCTAGCTTGGCCGTTTGCGATTTCAGCTTTTGTCTGGCACAGTGCGTGCCCTGCGCGCGGCGATTAGCGCACCACGTACCTGGCTCGTCCAGCCACGAGGCGGTGCCGCTTCCGATGGCTGAGGAAACGCAGAGGCCGCGTACTATCTCGTCGATGCAGGCAGGTCCCCAGCACAGGCAGGCGACCTGCCGAGCATTGCCTCGCGCTGGTGGCGGAATATGCCCCACGGGTTATATCAAAACGGGCGAGGCGGCGTGAACAGAAGAGGGTTTCGCGTTCCGTCCCCCTTGTTGCGGGGGTGCCCGTTGTTGCCGTTTGCCGGGAAAGCTACGATGGTGTATGGGGATTCGGCTGTTCCGACCAGTGCTGAGGTTTCCGTCAGACAGCGAGGGCATCGGCCACTCGGCCGGACTTTTTGGTTCCCTCTGGCGTGACATGGGATAACGTTGGACACCGACCGCAGTCTGCATTGGCTGGCTGCCCGGTCTATTCGCCGCCAAGTGCGGCGATTGCGCGTGCAGCTCGAAGGGATTCGCGCGGCCGAGGACATCGAGTATGTACATCAGGCTCGAGTGGCTTCGCGTCGGCTGCGCACGGCGCTGGGGGTGTTTCGAGCCGAGGTGGGAGAGGCTCGCGCGCGGGCATGGCGAAAGGCCATCCGGCGCACAGCGCGCACGTTGGGCGAGGCCCGCGATAAGGACGTGCAAATCGCCTACGTGCGCCAGATGTTGGCAAGCACCCGCGACCCGCAACAACTGCCCGGAATCGCCCGGGTGCTGGTGGCGTGGGAGAAAAAGCGGGAGTCGCTTCAGCCCCGCGTACTTCGATCGCTTGAAGAGCTTTCAGCAAGCGGGGTGCTTGGCGACATATTGGCAACCTGCAAGCGTCTGGCGCGAGCCGGCTCTGCCCGTGGGGAGGCCGGGCCTGTTGTGTTCGACCATGCCCGCAGGAACATCCTCGACCGCTGGGAAGCATTGTGGGCCCTCCGCCCGTGTCTGGCGGATCCCGACGACTATCTCCAGCACCACCAAATGCGGATTGCCGCGAAGCGCTTGCGATACACGATGGAGATCTACCGTGGCGCGTATGGCGGGCGATTGGATGCCAGTCTGGACGTGATGAAACAGATCCAGGCCTACCTGGGAGACCTGCACGATTGCGATGTATGGATGGCGGATCTGGATCGCTTGGCCCGCAAGGAGGCCCGGCGGATCGAAAAGCGGTTTGGTCACGCGGGCCCCATGGCGCGCCTGGAACCGGGAATCCGTTTGCTGCGGGAAGACTGTGCCGCCCGCCGCCGACAGCGGTTTCTGGCCCTGGGGTACTACTGGCGGGGACTGACGGAACAAGGGTTTTGGGAGGAGCTTGTCGAAGCGGTCCAGGGTTCGGCATGGAGCGGGCCGCAGCTCCTGGCCGCCGGCGAATGAACTGGTGTTTCACGCCGCATGAAGGCGGCGATAAAGGCTGCTGGCCTTGGCGGCGCGGGTTGGAGGCCAGGGCGGTTTTGAGAGGTCAACGCCCATGGAACACGCACGATCGGCGCGCGATGGCACACGGATGGTTGCTGCAATCGACCTCGGGGCCAACGCGGTCCGGATGGCCGTGGCACAAGTGTTTTCCGACGGGCGCATCGAAGTGTTGGAGCGGCTCCAGCAGGCGGTTCGGCTAGGACAAGACACCTTTCGCCGGGGCCGCCTGGGCGCCAGCGCCATGCGGGCCGCGGTGGGCATCCTCCGCGATTACCGCCGCGTGCTGGACCTGTACAAGGTGCAGCGGGTGCGGGCGGTGGCCACCAGCGCCGTGCGCGAGGCCACCAACGCCGATAATTTCCTCAACCGCATTTACATGGCCACCCGGCTGGAGGTCGAGGTCATCGCCACCAGCGAGGAAAGCCGGCTGACGGTCTCCGCGGTTCGCAACGCAGTGGGCAACGCCCTGGGCATCAACGAGGGGCATACCCTGGTCGTCGATGTGGGCGGCGGCAGCACACTGTTGACGCTTCTGGACAATGGCGAGATCGCGCATGCCGTCAGCTTGCGCCTCGGTTCCATCCGCCTCCAGGAGACGCTGCTGACCAGCGACGAGCCGCCGGAACGATCGGCCGAACTGCTCCGCAGCCATATCGCTACCGTGATCGGGGCCAGTGCCGGGTCGCTGCCGCTGGATGGCATCCGCTCGTTCGTGGCGGTGGGAGGCGATGCCCGTTTTGCCAGCCGCGAAATCGGTACCCCCACCGAGTCGGCCGACCTTGTGCTGGTGGACCGCTCGGAACTGGATAAGCTGGTCCGGCGCTGCGAGCGTCATCCGGCTGAGGAGCTGGCCCGCCAGTTCGGCCTTCCGTTCGCCGAGGCGGAGACGCTGGTGCCGGCGCTTTTGGTGTACCAGCATCTGCTGCATGTGACGGGGGCCGCCCAGATGATCGTCTCGCGGGTGTCGATGCGTGACGGCCTGCTGCTGGAGCTGGCCCGCGAAGTGACGGGACAGGAGGATCGCGCGGTGGTCGAAGGGGTGATCCACGCGGCGCTGGCCATCGCCGAAAAATACCACGTGAACCTGGCCCACGCCGAGCATGTGGCCGAACTGGCCGTGCGACTGTTCGACTTTCTTCAGCCGGACCACGGGTTGGGCAGCCGGCACCGCCTGCTGCTGCGCGTGGCGGCCTTGCTGCACGAAGTGGGCACGTTCGTCAGCAACCAGGCGCACCACAAGCACAGCTATTACTTGTTGGCGCATTCGGAGATTTTCGGTCTGGACCGGGAGGAGATCGAATTGGTGGCCCATGTGGCCCGGTACCACAGGCGCAGCGCGCCCAAGCCTTCACATCTGGAGTACATGTCGCAGCCCCGCGAAGCGCGAATGGCGATCAACAAGCTGGCCGCCATCCTCCGCGTGGCCGATGCCTTAGTCCGTGGTCCCGGGCGCCAATGGGAACACCTGCGGTTCGAGCATGTGGGCGACGATCTGGTCATCTATGTCCCCGACCTGTCCGAGTTCATGCTCGAGCAGCGGGCACTGGCCATCAAAGGGGGAATGTTCGAAGAGGTGTATGGTATGCGACCCCGGTTGGAAGAAGGATGAGCAGGGCGGACGGCCATGCCGGCCGCTGCGAGTCTCGGAAACCGGCGGCGGCAGGCAGGTGCTGCTGCCGTGCGTAGTCCGCAGAGCCGGCTTGGTCGTGCCGGCCGCCGCGCCGTGCAGGGGTGCACCCCATGATCCGTATCAATTTGAAATCGCCCGAGTTGTACCTGAACCGCGAGCTGAGTTGGCTGGAGTTCAACGAGCGGGTGCTCCAGGAAGGGCTTTCCAGCGAGGTGCCCCTGGCCGAACGCCTCAAGTTCCTGGCCATCGTCAGCTCCAATCTGGATGAGTTCTACATGATTCGCGTGGCAGGGCTGATGCAGCAGCGATCGGCCCGCGTGACCGCGCAGGATCCTGCGGGGATGACACCGGAGGAGCAACTGGCGGCCATCGATGCCCGCGTGCGCCGGATGGTCGAAGAGCAGACGGCCGGGATTCGCCGCGCTTTGGAGGAGTTGGCCGGCCACGGCGTCCGCGTGGTGGAACCTCCTCAGTGGACCCCTGTGGACCAGCAGTTCCTCCGCACCTATTTCCTGCGGGAGCTGCTGCCCATTTTGACCCCGCTGGCCGTCGAGGACTTGCGGCCGGTGCCTTTATTGCCGGGGCTTCGCCTGCACGTGGGACTGGTGGTGCGGACCGACAATGGCCAAGGCCCGCGCGAGATGGTCGCCGCAGTGCGAGTGCCTGCCACGGCCCGGTTCATCGATTTGCCCGCTGAACGGGGTTCGGGCGTGCGTCTGGTGCGCGTCGAGGATGTGATCGCGGCCTGCGTTGGGACATTGTTTCCCGGGTGCCAGGTGCTTTCCACAGCCGTCTTCCGCCTCACCCGGGACGCCGACGTGGCCATCCAAGACGACGATGCCAGCGACCTGCTGCACACCGTAGAAGAGGCGGTGCGGGCCCGGCGGCGCCGGGCGGTGGTGCGGTTGGAGATCTCGGCCGGGGCCGACCCCCGCATCCTCCAGTGGCTCAAACAGAACCTGCCCCTCGGCGATGCCGAAGTCTTCCAGATTCCCGGGATGCTGGATGCGACGGGCCTTTTTGCGCTTGCGGCCCGGCCTGAGTTGGCGCCCCTGGCCGCCCCCGACTGGCCACCCCAACCCCCGCAAGACCTCCTGGGCACTCAGGAGGAACAGATCTGGGAGGTGCTGCAACAACGGGACGTACTGTTGTTCCACCCCTATGAGAGCTTCGAACCGGTGGTGCGTCTGTTGGAGCGGGCCGCAGAGGACCCCCAGGTCCTGGCCATCAAGCAAACCCTGTATCGTACCAGCGGCGACTCGCCCATCGTGCGGGCCCTGGAGCGGGCCGCCGCCAACGGCAAAGAGGTTACTGCCCTGGTCGAACTCAAGGCCCGCTTCGACGAAGCCCGCAATGTGACCTGGGCCCGCCGCCTGGAAGACGCCGGCTGCCACGTGATCTATGGCATCGCGGGGCTGAAAACCCACGCCAAAGCACTCTTGATCGTGCGCCGCGAGGCCGCCCGCATCCGCCGCTATGTGCATTTGGCCACCGGCAATTACAACGACCGCACCGCCAAGCTCTATAGCGACATCGGGCTGTTGACCTGCCACCCCGATATCACCGCCGACGTCGCCGCGTTCTTCAATCTGCTGACGGGTTACTCGGAGGCGGTGGGCTGGGCTAAGCTGACCGTGGAGCCCGGGCTGCTCAAAGAACGGTTTATCGAGCTGATTCAGCGCGAGGCCACGGTCTCGACGCCCGACCGCCCCGGGCTGATCATGGCCAAGGTCAACTCGCTGCAAGACCGCGACATCATCCAGGCGCTGTATAAGGCATCGCGCGCCGGCGTCCGCATCCAGCTCAATGTGCGCGGCATCTGCTGCCTGCGCCCGGGAGTGCCCAATGTATCGGAAAACATCGAAGTGCGTTCCATCGTCGATCGCTATTTGGAACATGCCCGCATCTTTTATTTCCGCAACGGCGGCCACGAAGAGGTGTACTTGTCCAGTGCCGACTGGATGCACCGCAACCTGGACCGCCGCTTGGAAATCCTCTTCCCGGTGGTAGCCCCCTCGTTGCGCCGCCGGCTGATGGATATCCTTCGCATCTACTTCGCCGATAACGTCAAGGCCTGGGAGTTGTTGCCCGACGGCACCTACCGCCGCGTGCCGCGGAGCGAACCGCCGGTGCGCGCACAGGAATACTTCTACCGTCAGGCGGTCGAGGCGGTCCATGCCGCCGAGAAAGCGGACTTGCGGTTCCAACCCCTCAGCGCCCCGGAAGGGCGAACAGCGTCTGGCCCGTAGCGCCCAGGTGCGCTGGTCTCCAAGCGCGAGTGTTCCCCGGCCGGTAGGGCAGCGGGCTCTCCCCAAGCGCCGCTTGCCAGGGCGCGGCGGTCCGGCCCAATCCGACGAGGTACTGCTGCTCACACAACTTGTGGTGGGCAAAAAGACCGCACATTCCGCTGGAACACTATTCGTTGCACAAAAGGCACGTCATGTTTGATCTGCAACAGCCCGCCTTCCCGACGGAGAGCACGTCGCTACGGCGGGCTGCGGGGTGCTCCTAACACCGGCCTTGACAAGCCAGGGCTGGATGACTATACAAAAGTTCATACACAAAGCCGAGGGACTCGGCTTGCGCGATGTCGAGACGGTCTATGTCGAATCTGCCCCAGCAGAATCTTCGCCGGCTGATGGCCCGCCAGGGCGTGACGATCGAGCAACTGGCCGGGCGGACCGGGGTGGATTGCCGCTCGATCCGTGGCATTCTCGACGGGCGCAAACGGCCTCAGGCCCGCACGCTCCACCGCCTGGCCGAGGGATTGGGCGTCGATGCCGACGAGTTCTTCGTCGATCCCGCGCGGTTGCTGTACCGCCGCTTCGACCAGCAGACCAATCCCGAGGTGGCCCGCGCCGTGGCTGACCATCCCGAACTGTTTCGCGACTGGACCGAAGGCGATTTCGAGGAGTTGCAGAGCCGGTTCGGTATGGGCGGGGCGCTGACCATGGAAGGCGTGTTGGAAGCCGCACGCCGCATGAACCGGAATCGCACAATCCACCGAAAACTGGCCTTGCTACTGGAAACGGGGCAGGCCGAACTGGTCGCTCGGCTGATCGAAGCCATCTACCAGACCGTCGTTCCCGGGCCGGAACTCCCCCAAGAAATCCCTCGAAACGAAAACCCAGGCCGAAGCTCTTCTCCCGGGCACGGCTGAGCACTTTTTAAGCCTCAAGTTTTCCCCTGTGCCGGCCGATAGGGGCAGAGCCAAGTTGCAGGAGGCTCCGGGCGATGCGTTTACGGGCATCGGAGCCGGGACTTCCGCAACCCCCCAGCTTGCCGCGCTTGCGCAGTCTGCCGCAGCCAAAGGCGATGACCGAGATGGCAACGACGACGGAAAAAAACGCTGGACCGGCCCTGGCCACTGGAGGCCAGACGCACCATTTGGAGGTGCGGCGTCATACCCTGCGTTTGGAAGACTTGCCCCGCTACAGCCGCAGCCTGCTAAAGATCCGCATTCCCATAGTGGTTACGTTGGCCCAGAAGCGCCTGCCGTTGGGCCGGATTCTGGAGTGGGGCCCCGGGGCACTTATCCAGTTCGACAAGTCCTGCGAAGAGTTACTGGAGCTCAGCGCAGGGGAGCATCCCATCGCCCTGGGCGAGGCGGTGAAAGTAGGCGATAAGTTCGGACTCCGCATTGCTTCGATGCTGCTGCCCGGCGAGCGGTTTCAACCCGTGGCCCCAAGCAAGAAGGAAGGCCTGGGACACGTCGGCCCGCCTGCTCGATAGTCACGGCCGCTGGGCGGCCCGGCCCCAACAGTCCTGACTCCAATAGCGCGTCGTCTTTCTTCCACAATCGCCACGTGGTGCCGGCGTAATGGCCTGTGGGGCTGGCTTCCGGGCCAGCAACTACTCGGGCCATCATCCGCCGGAAACAGGCCTCGACCCCTTGGGGGCTGAGCCTGTCGCAGTCCAGGCCGTGCCCGGCGAGAAGCCGATGCCAACCCAGCGCTTCCGCTCCATCGGCGATGCCCGGCCTTGCCAGGCACCAGGCCTCTCAGTATTACTAATGCCGACGCGGCCCGACCTGCTTCCCCCGTAACCATCGGGCCTCCCCGGTTTACCCCAACCCCTTCACGCCTCCGATGCATGATCGGCCGTCCCTGCCGTCCGCCCACGTTATCTTTCTCGCTTTGGTAACAGAAGGGGGCGTGGGAGTGTTAGCCTTGGTTCTGGGATGGCTGCTCGGGTATCCACTGCGCGATGCCATACGGTGGGAGGCTGCTGGATGGATGGCAGGGGCTTTGGGCTCTTTGCCCCTTCTCGGCGTAATGGCCGCGGTGGTTTGGGTTCCTTGGCCGCCGTTCCGCCAGTTGCTGGCCACCATCGACGAATCGATCGTTCCTTTGTTTCGGTCGTGCAATCTGGTTGATCTAGCGCTGATCTCCGCTTTGGCAGGCCTGGGCGAGGAGATGCTGTTCCGCGGCGTGCTTCAGCGGGCCCTGGCGGGACTGGCGGGCGATCCGGCGGGCCCCTGGCTCGGACTGGTGGCCTCGGCCATGCTGTTCGGGATAGCCCACAGTGTCACACGGACTTACGCGATGCTGGCCACGCTCATCGGGGCCTACTTGGGACTGCTTTGGCTGGCCACTGAAAACCTGCTGATTCCCATCGTGGCGCACGCCCTGTATGATTTCCTGGTCTTGGTGTACTTGGTTCGCTTCCGAACTCCCCCGGAGGCCTGAACCACGCCCAGTGCCACGCGCCGCGTGGCCGTGAGCCGCGCTTCGCTCTTTCGGCTCGCATAGCATAACGGTTCGGGGCGGGACGTGGGCCCTTTGCATCAGAAGCATTGGTCCCATCCGCATGCACGGCGGCACGCGGACCAGGCAAACACGTGGCGCGGAGGGTCAAGCTTTGCGCAGTGTGCCACTGCTTGCCGCAAGGCAAGCAGTGCCGTTGCATCGGGCAGGCACTACTTCTCCGAAGCAGTGGCACACAGTCGGGGCAGTGTGCCACTGCTTGCCGCAAGGCAAGCAGTGCCGTTGCATCGGCAGGCACTACTTCTCCGAAGCCGTGGCACACAGTCGGCTGGGTTGAGCCGGCGCATCGCTTGGCCTAAAATTCGTTGTTTGCCAGCGGCAAGGGTAAAGGTCACGGGGGAACGACGCCTATGCGGCGCTATGTAAGCGATCTAGGGGAACAGGAGTCGGTGGCGCAGGTGTTTCGCATCGGTGCCAAGCAGCTCCGGCCCAATCGCAACGGGCAATTGTATCTGCAATTCGAATTGTCGGACCGGAGCGGTTCGGTCGGCGCCCGGATGTGGAACGCCAGCGAATCGCTTTACCGGTCGGTCGAGAACGGCGATTACGTGTACGTAGAAGGGACGACCCAGCTTTTCCAAGGGTCCTTGCAACTGATTGCCACGCGATTGCAGCGAATCGAGCCCAGCGAGGTGAACGAGGAGGATTTCACGCCGCTTTGCGCCGTGGACGTGGATCGGCTGGCCCTGCGCCTGGGGGAACTGCTCCGAAGCGTCAGTACGCCGGCGCTGCGGAACCTGGCCGAATGCTTCCTTCTAGACGATGCCTTCATGCACAAGTTCACTCGCGCGCCGGCCGGAATCAAACATCACCATGCGTATCTAGGGGGGCTGCTGGAGCACACGGTGAATTTGATGGAGGTGGTGCAGCGGATCGCCCCCTGCTACCCGCAGCTCGATCGCGACCTGTTGCTGTTGGGGGCGTTTCTCCACGACGTAGGCAAGGTGGACGAGCTGCGCTACGACCGCGAACTGGCCTACAGCGATGAGGGACAATTGGTGGGGCACCTGGTCCTGGCGGTCAGCCTGCTGGAGGCTAAGGCCCGCGAGGCGGAAAGGCTTTCTGGAGAGCCCTTCCCGGCCGAAACGCTCCTTTGTCTGAAACACTTGATCCTCAGCCACCACGGCGAATACGAGTATGGCAGTCCCAAGCTGCCCATGACTTTGGAGGCGGTGGCCTTGTATTGCCTGGATAACTTGGACGCCAAGATCGCGGCGTTCAGCCAGTTGATACGCGACGATCCCAACGTCGATAGCGACTGGACCAATTTTCATCCCAATCTGGGGCGGAAACTGTACAAGAAATCTCCCCGGCAAGACTGAAGCCACGAAGGTGCCAGCCCAGGCGGGTCGCTGCAGCCGGCGGGCTCAGGCGTGCCATGGGGGCGAGCGAGCGCCTGGCACCGCCCCGTATCTATCGGTTTTTGAGAGGGTCCTTGCGAGGAAGATTGTGATGAACAAACCGTTGCGGATTGCCATCCATGGAGCTGCCGGACGTATGGGGCGCCGCCTGGTAGCCCTGGGGGCTGGCGACCCCTCGCTGGCAATCGTGGCGGCGCTGGAGGCGCCGGGACATCCCCACCTGGGCCAGGATGCGGGCACCGTAGCAGGCATCGGCACGCTGGGGGTGCCGTTATCCTCGGAATTGTCGGCCGAGGCCGACGTGCTGCTCGATTTCTCGGTGCCCCAAGCCATGGATCGCGTGCTCGATATTTGTGTCAATGGGCAATTGGCCCTGGTGGCGGCCACCACGGGACTCGACCCGGGCCAGATGGAGCGGCTGCGCCAAGCCGCCGACCGAATACCTCTCTTGTGGTCGCCCAACATGAGCCTGGCGGTGAATCTTACGATGCGGCTGGCCGAAGCCGCCGCCCAAGCCCTCCGCCAACACGACGCCGACGTAGAGATCCTGGAACGCCATCACCGGTTCAAGGAGGACGCGCCCAGCGGGACGGCGTTGCGGTTCGGCGAAATCATTGCCGGCGTGATGGGGCAGACCCTCCAGCGTCATGGTCGCCACGGGCGCGTGGGTGCCCGGCCTCACCACGAAATCGGCTATCACGCCATCCGCACGGGCGACAATCCGGGCGAGCATGTGATTATCTTCGGCATGTTGGGCGAGACGATCGAATTGGCTGTGCGTGCCACCAGCCGCGACTGCTATGCCTTAGGGGCTTTGGCCGCGGCGAAGTTTCTGGCCGGCAAGCCGCCAGGCTATTACACTATGGCCGACGTGCTGGGGCTGCCCTGAAGCGGTGCGAACCCCAATCGCGATCGCGCTTGGCTTGTGCTTTCCCGACTTCCAAGTGCCCGGCGCGTTTTTCATCGCCGCAGAGCGGTTCGGCAAAGCGGGGCGATGTCCGAGGGGTTGCTGAGTTGACGGGCAAGGATTCCCTCGGCAGCCAGGCGGCCGGCCGACTCTTCGAACTCGTGCACCTGGCTGGTCGCGATGATGGCCTCCACGGCAAACCCGCGGCGTCGCAGGCCACCCAGGGCGACCGCCGTTTCCACATCGGCCGATGGCACAAGAGCGATCACCGTGGCATCGCGGGGCATGCGGTGGGCGGTTTCGGCAACGAGTTGGGCCAGGCGGAGTCCATCGGTCAGCTCGACGCGGGCGAGAGTTTCCAACATGCGGAGGAGTTGCTCTGCGCCGCGCTGGGTGGGAACGATCAGGGGTTCCAGCCTTGTGCTGGTGGCCCGCATGGCGGCCGACTGCCGCGCCGCTCGCCGCGTTTGCGGAGCGGGGTCCCAGCCTTCGGTGCGGATGCGGTCGGCTGCATCCCGGCCGTTGGTTACCAATCCCACTTGGTGTCCCATTTGATACAGGGCGTTGGCCAGCGAGGCTGCCATGCGCACCGCCAGTTCGGAGCGGAAACGCACGTCTCGGTCGCCGAACGCCGCGCGGTGAAAATCCAACAGCAAGGTCGCTCCCGCTATGCTCGAGGGTTCATAAAGCTTGCTGTGCAGGGTGCCGGTCCGGGCGGTGGCCCGCCAGTGGATGCGGTGGAGGGGATCTCCGGCCTGATAGGCCCTCACCCCCGCAATTCGTGTGGGATCTTCGTACAGCCGGTGGCTGAGGCGGACCTCGCCGATGGGGCGCCGCGAGGCCACGTCGTAGTCTTCCAGCGGCGTCACTTGGGGATAGACCAGTACGAAGTGCGGTTCGGTCAGCGTGCGGAAACAGCGGTACAGCCCAAAGAGATCGCCCGTCTCCAGCACCACCGGCCCGATCTGATAATACCCCCGCTCCTGAAAACGGAGCTGATAGGGAAGCGTCTTCCGCTGCCGGCCCCGGAGCGTCACAAGCTGGAGGCGCCGCCCCACGACCACGATCCGCGGCGGCCGCTCAATCAGGGCCTCCGCCGGCAACTGATCTTCCACGAGCAGCCAGGGGACGGAAAGCCGGCCTGAGTTCGACACGGAAAGCACCACGGCCACGGTGTCGCCTACATTGACCGTCGTGCGGTTGCATTCTCGGTGCGCGACGAGATGGTTGGCCCAACTGCGGGCCAACCAGCGACTGATCACCATCACCCCGGCCAGCACATACATGGCGTAGGCCAGCCAGCCAAGCCCCAACAACACCGCCACACCCAGCACCAACCCGGCTGCCAGATACCATCGCACTGTACGACCTCGCTCGGTCAATTTGCGCCAACGGAACGGGTGGCGTTCCGATATTGCGGCTGGCTGGGACGGAACGTTGGCTTTGCGACGACTTGGCGGCCTGACCGCCGCCTGCATGAGCACAACGCGTTTTTCCTCCTGCCAGGGGGCTTTCTCTTCACGATAATGACGAATGAGCGTCGTGGTTGTAAAGCCGCCCTGAACAGGGGACGCCAGGGCGGCCTGCAAAACACCCCAGGGCCCTCGATTCGGTTACAAGGAGAGCGGTATTGTCAAACCCGGCGAGCGAGTCCATTCTGGTTATACGGCGGTGGCTACCGGATTTTCCCAAGGGTCCCGGCGCCCGCCAAGGCGCGGCAGGCGTAGCCGGCGGGCATAGCAGCGGCGGAACAAAGGACGCATGAACCCGCGATTGCCAGAATCGTTGAAGCTCGCGTTAGCCCATGGCCCGCCTGGAGTGGGCGGCGGGCCGGATGCTGTCCCACCGGAATTGCGGGCCCGGTATGCCCACTGCCCGGACGGCGCACGGCAAGCGGGCGTGCTGGTGCTATTGTATCCCCACCAAGGGAGCTGGCACTTACCGTTGACGCTGCGGCCTGCGCACTTGCCCGATCATCCTGGCCAGATCAGTCTGCCCGGAGGCGCGCTGATGCCGGGCGAGACAAGCCGAGCGGCTGCCTTGCGCGAGTTCTGCGAGGAACTCGGGGCGCCGGATCACTCTGTGGAGGTTCTGGGGCAGTTGTCGCCGGTGTACGTGCAGGCCAGCCGATTCCGGGTGGAGCCTTGGGTTGCGTGGACGCCGCAGCGTCCCGAGATGCACCCCAATCCCGACGAGGTGGCCGCCCTACTGGAAGTGCCGCTCTCTCACCTGTTAGACCAGCGCAATCGAGGGCAGCATCTGCGCGAGGAATGCAATCGGCGGTTCTGGGCTCCGCATTTTCAGTGGCAACAGCACCGCATTTGGGGCGCGACCTGCATTATTCTGAGCGAGCTGGTCGTAATGGTGGACGGCATCGTCCGCAGCGGCGAATCGCTGTAGGGCAGCAAACCGTTTGGTGGTTTCCTGGCGATGGCTCGGCGCCGCAGGGTTGCAGAGCTGTCCGATGGTGCGAGGGAAACGGGCCGAGCGCCGCACGAGCACCCCTTGCCAGCGTGATGCAGAACGATGGCCCGTAGTACGCCCAAGCTCGCATCCGCCGAGTCGGATACATTTTGCAGGCGCCGAGCCTCATTGGCTGGCCCCAGGCGCGGCGGAGGCGCTGGGGGTGCCGGCCGTCAGAAGCTTGCCGCTTTTCTTGTCCCAGCGCACCGTGCGGAGCTTCAGGCGGTGCTCGCCGTGGCAGTCGGTGCACACCACTTGGCTGAAATCGGTCTTTTCGGGGCAGCGCTCCTTCCACCGGACCAGCACTTTGCGCGCCGGTGCGTCGTGGGTGTCGTGGCATTCGACGCAGGCGGGGTCGATGGCCTCGGTCGGGTACATCTTGTCCGGCGGCGTGGTATTGTTCTCATCGTTACGATGGGCCAACGAAGCGCCGTGGCACCGCACGCACCCTACATTTTCCAGGGCATGGACCGAGGCCAGCGTCTCGTCCTGATAGTTGGTGTGGCACACGAAGCAGGCCGAGTTGTCGGCCACCGGCCCTTCCGGCTTCTTTTGGGGCTTAGGGGGCGACTTGGGCTCTTCCAGCCGCAGCGGCTTCGAGCGATCCACCTTTAGCGGGGGAGGGGCGGCCACCAACGCGGCCGACACTGCAACCAGCACACACGCCACGCCTGCGGCAATGGCCCACACACACGCCTTCATTGGGGTCCTGCAATGCAAAACGTCTTCGAATATGCTAAAGCTGGGCATTCCGCGGATGCCCGCGAAGGGCTTCGCGCAACATCGCCGCGCCGGTTGACGCAATATTGCCAATTGAGGGAGTTGTTCCGAGGCTGCGGGGCTGAACACCCGCGGAAGGTATGCTACACGTACTCCCAGTCTTTGAGCCACTGGTAATGGTACGGCAGCCGGGCCCAGGCCTCGTCCATCAGGCGGTCCAGCCGGGCCTGTTCCTCTTTATCCAGTTCGCGGCGTTCGACGACGGCCAAAGCGGCGTTGTCCACCTGCGCCGGGGTAATCATGCCGGGGATTGGGGCGGTAATCTGCGGGTTGCACAGGATGTAGCGCAGGGCCAAGCGTGCGGCCTCATTATCTTCCTTCTCGAAAGGATTGCCCGGCGAGCTGTCCCCCTTGAACAGCGAGCCGCTGGCGAAAGGCTTGATGCCGAACCACCCCACGTCCATTTTCTTCATGGCGGCCCACAGGCCCACGGCATCCTCGCGGGCCTCGACCTTGGTCTTGGCGGTGAAGGGGGTAACGATCACCTCCATCTGCTGAGGATATTTCTCGATGAGCATCTTGATATGCGGCCGGTGGTGCGACGAAATGCCGGTGAAGCGGGCTCGCCCGGTCTTCTTGGCCCACTCCAGGGCCTTGGCGACTTCGTCCATCTCCGCGTCGCTGTGCTGGATGCTTTGCTCGTGGCAGGTGATGCGCCATAGGTCCACATAGTCCAGGCCCGCTGCCAAAAGCCCCTTGTCGAAGCTCTCCTTGAGCTTCTCGAAGCTCCGCCACTGCGGGAACCGCACCTCGTGTTCGTACCACGAGTAGCCCAGGTACATCTTTTCGCGCCGACCCTTGAGCGCCTTGGCGTAGGCGCAGACCTCGGCCCCGGTGCAGGCATCGATGTAATTGATGCCCCGCTCGATGCAACGGCTGACCACCTCGGTGCGATTCTTGATGAACTCGGGATTGTTGAAATCGCCTCCCAGCCAGTTGCCCCCTTGGAACAGGCCCTTGACGACGGTGTTGACCCGCTTCCAATGTCCGCCCAGGCACACGGCCGAAATCATCAGATTGGTCTTGCCGCACCGGCGGTATTCCATCTGCGGGTTGTAATTGAGGATCTTACTGGTGTCGGCATGGGTGGGGTTGCCGACGGCTATGGTGTAGGTTCCCAGCCCCAGGGCGGCAGTGGTCGCTGCCGCGGCACCGGTCTTGATGAACTCGCGACGCGTCAACTCGTGGTCGTTCATGCCACTGGCTCCTCCGATTCGAGGTTCTCTTGCTGCCGGCAAACGCGCAACCGACGCTTCATGCTAGTCGCCGCTTGCGATGGCTGTCAAGCCGAACAGGCGGACCGGGAGAACCCGAACCCTCGGATGGGCTGGTGGGCCGGCCCGCACCGGTCGCCAATGGGATTGGCCCTGCCTGCGAGGACCGTTTGCACTCCGCTAGCGTGGCACCGGCGTAGAAGGGTGCGGGGATCTCTTCGAGTCTGCGTGATCGGGCCAGCCTGTGTGCTGCCTGCTGTGCCACGACCACGCTACGCCTGGCTGGCACGCGCACGTGCCGCCAGCACTGCTATGGCCACGTATAGGCACTGGATGGCGATGGCCGAGAACACCAGCGATTGTCCCCCGCCGCCAAAGCCGTAGCTGTGCAGACCGGCCCCAAGGACGAAGTTGACGCCGTACCACGCCATGACGACCAGCGAGAAGCACACCACGCTGAGCGCTGCCAATCCCAGGCTTCCCACCCAGCCTACGTAGCGGGCGTGGAGGACGGCCAGGTAGCCCAATAGCGCGATCAGCGCCCAGACCTCTTTGGGGTCCCAGCCCCAGAAACGGCCCCAGGCGTAGTCCGCCCATACTCCTCCCAGGATCGTGCCCGCTGCCAGCAAGAGCACTCCCACCTGAAGCGCGCGATAGGTGAACCGGGTGAGGGCCGCAATAGTGTCTTCGCGGCGGGAGCCGACCAGATAGTACCCCAACGTGATGTTGCCGATGCCCAGGGCCAAAGCAAAGGCCGCATAGCTCAGCGTGATACTCATCACATGGGTAACCAGCCAGAAGTTGCTTCGCAGGACCGGGGTAAGCGGCTGGAGACTGGGGTCGAGTACTGCCGGGCAGTTATCGGCCAGCACCAGCGCTACGGTAGAGACTGCCGCAGCGGCCGCCAGTACGTACTGGCTGCGATAAAACCATTCGAACGCCAAACCAAACAGCGCCGTCCCTAACGCCAGGTACACCACCGATTCGTACATGTTGGTTACCGGGGCTCGGCCTGAAATGGCGATCCTCATCCCAAAACCCACCAGCATGGCCACCAATCCGGCCACAAACGCCACCACGGCCAGGCGGTACAAGCCACGCCGGCCCGCACCCATTCCCAAAAGCGACAGCACAAAAGCCAGCGTGGTCAGCACCCAAGCGAAGCGGAAGGGCACCCAGTGGTTGTAGGACACTTCCAGATTGATGACCCACGCGGCGGGGTACGTGCCCTGTTGCGGCCCCACTTCCGCAAGGGTCGCCACCAGGGCTGCCGAGGCCGCATTGAACCGCTCGGCCGAGCCGCCTTGTAACGCCTCGCGGACTTCAACCAACTGGGATTGCACGCGCCGCAGCACGCCGGTGGGATCGTTTTGGTCCGTAAACTTCGTCGATACCAGTTCGCCTAACGAAATCCAGCGATCGTCTTCGGCATTGGCCGCAGGCACTAGCCCCATGCGCAGCCCGCGGCGGTGTTCGCGGTAGAAATGGAACGCATCGGCCAGCTCGGCCGCCTTACGCTCAAACAGAGGCAGCGCACGGCGCTTGGCCCCCTGCAGCGGGCGGGCCCATTCCAGGAAGCGTACGGTCCGACCCGTCTGAGGATCGGTAATGTGGGCGCTGGACAGTTCGGCGGGCGAGATATACTTCTGGTCGGCCGCCATGCCCAGGGCTTCGCGGAGCTGGAGGTCGTCGACGCGGAGTAGCGGCGCCTGGTCCCATCGGTCCGGACCAGGCTGCGGGCTGGACTGGCGGCCCATCGTGGCGTGGGGCGAGCGCCCAAGTTCCGGACTCTCCAGCACCAGGGTCACGTACCAGGCGGTCGGTTCCAGGGGCCGCCCGGTCTCCGGGTCGGGAAACGAGCCCCGGTTGCACAACAGCCGCAGCGTCTCCCAGGCCATCGAATCCAGGGGCTTGTACCGGCCGCCATCCTGCACCGGTACGGAACGCCACAGGCTCCAATCGAAATCCAGGGGTGACTGGGCCGCGGCAACCGACCCCCATGCCACCCACACCAGCACCGCAGGAAACCACGTACGCATTCGGCTGTCCTTTGGCAGATTTTTGCAACCAGGAAGGATGGGGCCCCCTAACACGCAACCGTTGTTTCACACGTCGAACCTGTCGCGGCGCGGAGTCATCGCGCGCGGGCCAACGAAGTGCAGACGCCGGTCTCGGCGGCCACCCCGGCCGGCGCTTGCGCCTCGCGTTCCGCCTGGGCACCCTGCCGGGCCGCTGCCGGGCCAGCCACGCAAGCATTCCATCGTCCCATAGCCACGCGTTTGCTGATCATCACCAGAATCCCCAGGCAAGTGAGCAGGCTGCCAAGGTATTTCAGCGTCCGTCCGGGATCGTAGGCCACTGTCAAGATCGATACGTCGCCCCCCGGCTGCTCCTGGAAGCTCGACTGATAGAACACGTATTGCCTGTGGACCAGCGGCTGGTTCATCGAAATGGTGAACTCGCCGTTGACCCCCGCGGCGCGATCGACGAGGCGGACCCGGCTGGCAAACGCAGCATCGCCCATGCCTCCCGGGTTTCTGGCCCGGTGGAACTCCAAGAGCTTCAGCGTAAAATCCAGGGGCAGGCGCTCATAGCCGAAGGAGATCAACAACGGCCCCTCGGCCGTATCCAGCCGGCGCATCCCATACGTGGCGTCATTCTGCTTGAGCCATATTTGTTCGGTGCTGCCTTCGACATCTACCTCCACCAGCGCAGCGGCGGTTTGTTCGTTTTCCTCCCCGCCGGGCGTCGCAGGGCTCGATGGGCGGAAGCGCACTTCGCGCCTTGCCGACGGCAGATATTCGAGCACGCGCAAGCGGAAGTGGGCACCGGTGTCGATGTCGTCGCCAGGCTTGACCTCGCCACGAGGCAGATAGTGATCGCGCCTTCCCACCCGGCAAAACAGCTTTCCCCCCGGCGCGGCAAGGAACTCGACCCCCGGCACTACCTTGACGGCCGGATGGTGATACCAAAACTTCACCGGGCAATCCCAGCCATGGACCGCGTCCAGTGTCAGGAAAGGACGCCGGGCAAAAGCGATCTGGCGAATCGGTTTTTCCTGGCCAGGCACGTGCACCCGCAGCTCCAATAGCGGATTGTCGGGGCGATCATCTTGGGACGTGAACTTGGCGGTGCCTGCCAAACGGGCATTGGGCAGATACTCTGCAATCTCCACGGCAAGCCCCTGATCGCCAATCGGCATCTTGCGGCCCACGTTGGGCGCCACCGGCACACGGGTCACTCGCCCCTGGTAATGCATCGACAGCACGCCCGCGCTGTCCGATTCCACAGTGGGTGGCCGCAAAAAGTCCTCCACCAGGGTGCCCACCGTCGCCCGAGAAATCTCGAATCGGGCGGGTCCGAAACCCAGCGGCCCCATCTCCTCGCTTAGCCACCCTTCGATCCCGGGACCCAGTTCAGCCTCGCCCTGCTCAGACCTCGGCGGGTGCCCCTGGCCAGGTCCGCCCGCACTTTGCAACGCGAATCGCAGGGCGGGGCCGGCAGCTTCCGCAGGGTCGGCCACCCATTGCTCTTCCACTTCCGCATGGCGGTAATACCTCAAAACCCGAAGGCCCACCCCCCCTATGTAACCAAGGTTGAGCGTCTTGCCCTCCGGCCAATCTACAGGTCCAGGCCGAAAAGCAAATACCACTGAGTCCGAGCCATGAAATCCCGAACCGTGGCTGCCCATCTGCGTGCGGCGAATCACCGTCAACTGGCTTCGATCGGCCAAGGTCAGAGCGTTGGCCGACTCGCCTTCTTGGAACGCCAATGTCCCTTCCACTCCCCGAGTGAAGGTCTGCACGGCCCCGGCCAGCAACACCAACAGCCCGGCGTGGGTCATCACGAACCCGATGCGTCCGAGCCCCCATGGGAACCGTATCAGAGTCGCCGCCAAAATGTTCACGCCCAGTAATCCCAAAAGGGCGATGAACCAGTGGCTGCGGTACACGTACCACTGGGCGTATTCGCGGCCCCGGGTGGATTCCAGAACCGTGGCTACGGCCAAAACCCCCGCCAAAGTCACAATCAAAATCACCGCCAGGCGCAGCGAGGCCGCTGCCCGGAATAGCCAGCCACTCAGGGCGCGAAGCCGATTCCAAGCGTGATCCTGGGGATCAGGGGGTAATGTACGAGGCATGACGAAATCGAGGGCTGGGGTTCGGCAACGCGGGAGGAAAACGGCCAAAAAATAGCGGAATCTACATTTTTTGCCAAGCCTGACTGGTAAATATCGGCGGCCAGCCTGAATCCCAACACCGCCGAAAGGCCAGTAGCCGGCTCACGTCGCTAACCAGTTATTTTTCAAGGATTTGTGACAAACGACACCCGCATGGGGTTTATCTATGTTCAGAATTCGGCGCAACACCGGAAAGGGTGCCGACGGCGCAACAGTTCCAACCTCCCGTGGGGGAGCTGGGGGACACGCCCAGGACGATCCTACGCTGGGATCGCCGCCCGCTAGCAAAGCTCCTCCATCGGTTTGGGGTGCGGAGGCCAAGCTGGTGCCTTCGCCCAACTACGAACCATCATAATAACTGTTACGTGCGGCAGGGTAAACGTGGTTTGCGAAAATCCCCTAGGCCAACGCAAGTTTCCTAGGAGTTTTATCTCCCACTTGTTTGTACGCGGCTCTGCGCCGTTCGGGGGATGGAATGGACGGAGCCAAAGGCGCGCAAACACCAGCAGAGCCAACGCATTCACCAACGCAATGGCGAAGTGCATCGCGCTGATGTGGCGCATGCTGATCCGGCGCATTTGTGCGCTGTGCGTGGCCCGGAACACGGGGCCTTCGCCGCGCTGTGTGCCACGCGGGCGGGGCCTTTCTACGCCGCAAGGGCGAATCGCACGTGGTCAAAGAGCGCTCCGCAGCGGCCGCACAGCAGGCCTGCAGCCGGTCAATTCCGCCAGCAATCGCTGCCAGCTTTGGGGCGAGCCCGGGGTAAGTCGGCCGAGGACGCGGGCCACTTCGGCTCCGGTCACTTCCGGCGGGTTAGCCGGGACTTGATCTAGGTGGAGTAGCGCCAAAAGTGCCCCCGCAGCCGCATCCACAGCTTCCCACGCCACCCCTACTTCCCGCGCACGCCGCAAGGGGATGCCTGGAAATTTGGCGGCTACTTCGCGGAGCAACAAGCCGTTGTTCTGGCCGCCGCCACCCACCACGATTTCGTCGATCGGTGTCCCGCGGGGCAGGCAGCGGTCAACGGCATGATGCAGGGCTTCGGCGATGAAATGGGTGGCGGTGCATAGCAGATCGCGGATGGACCAACCTTGCTGCACCGCCTGTTGCATCGCTTCGACCAAGAACCGTTCGGGACGGACGCCCAACGGGTGCCACCGCGGGATGCTCCGCCGAAAATATGGATCGGCCAGCCAATGCGCAAGAAGGGGCTCGATGCGCTGTCCCTGAACTGCCAATCGGCCACCGGGATCGAAGCGGTGCTGGCCGCCGCTCAGTCGCTCGGCCAACCGATCCAGCAGTTGGGTACCCGGACCGACATCGAATGCCCGCAGGCCTGCTGGCAGCGTATCGTCTTGTGACGGCGGGGGCAGCCAGGCCAACCGCGTGGTCCGACCCAAGTCCACAACCAGCCGATGTCGGCGCGGGTGCCGAAACAATAGCCACAGTGGGACGGCATTCAAAGGTCCCCCTTGGCCTCCCTGTGCCATGTCGCGGGCGGGAAAGGCATCGACGATGTTCAGGCCGGTCAACTCGGCCAGGCGGGCCGGGTCGCTGGGACCCAGATACACGCCGGGCAAACCGCCGGACCCGCTCCCCAGGCCGGGCTCGACCACTCCTAGCATCAGGATCCGCGTTGGTGCCACGCCCGCTTGCGACAAAAGTGCATCGACCAGGGCGGCCTGGTGCTCGGACAGGCGAGCTGCCAACGCAGCGATCGACTCGACGGTGGTCGCGGGCGAACCGCCGGCCGATCGGTCGGCGAGGTGGGTGAAAAGCGCCGCGGTTTCGGCGGGCAGTTGCGCGGTGATGCCCTCGCCGATCTGGGCGCGCATCCCCAGTCCGCGGCCTTCGACCCATACCAGGGCTGCCGAGATCCGCGTGCCGTCTGGCGAGACCGCGAGCCCTAGCGCGCACCGCTTGCGATCGGCAGCGCCGCCGGAATCGAACCGGAGGATTTCGGCCATCTCAAGCGACCAGGCGCATCTCCGCCACCACGCGTCCGGTGATGCCGGCGATGAACTCCTCGAACAGTCCCAGGTCCAACGCTGAGGCCGAGTCGGCCTCCGGATGGAACTGCGTGCCGAACGCGAACCAGTCTTCCATCTGGCTCTCGATGGCCTCGACCACCCCGTCGGGCGCCCGGGCGGTGACGCGGAAGCCGGGGGCCACTTCATCCACGGCCATGTGGTGCATGCTGTTGACGCGAATCTCGCCTTCGCCGTACACGCGGTCCATGAGGCTGCCACGCTCGACGATCAGCCCATGGCGGTGGCTGGGGTCGGTGGGGTCATGGTGGGGCATGGCCCGGGGCAAGTCCTCGGCGATGTCCAGAAACAGATTTCCCCCCTGCGAGACGTTGAGAAGCTGCATCCCCACGCCGATGCCCATGACCGGCAGCCGCCGCTGGGAGACCAAGTCGATCAGCATGCGATCGAACCGTTCACGGCGGGGATCCATCAGGCGAACCGAAGAGTGGAGCATGAAGCCATCGTGCCGGGGGTCCAGGTCGGCGCCGCCGATCAAAAGCACGCCGTCCACCAAGTTCAGCAGGCGATTGATGTCTGCCTTGTCAGCCAGAGGTGGCATGAGCAAGGGCACTGCCCCCACCTTGATGAGCGAGTCGAAGTAGCCTGCCGCCAGGAACGCGAAGGCAGGCTGATCCCTCCGAGCCGCTCGATAGTCCATGTTCACCCCTACCACCGGCTTGTCGTTTTTCATGGTGTTCTCCTGCGGCACCTCGTGTGCCTGTCCCAAAAAGACCAGAGACTTGACCACAAAACCGCTTCGTGGACCGACACGAAAGCGCATGGGGCGCGCGGGGGAGTCCCCTGTCGCTTGCGCCGAGAGAAGATGTCCGGCACCGAGAAACGAACACGCCGATCCCTGACGCCCGGTCCCCCAAATACCTCTCTGCTGCCAAAGCGCGCTCCATCCGCTGGAAGCGCCTGGGCAGCGACGTTCTTTCCTGGCCGCTGCGACTTTCGACTTGGTTCCGCCGAAGGTCCGATGGGGCGCCGCATGACGCTTTTTGACCCCAGGCAACCCCGTGCGGAACGGCACTGCGGCTCAGGCAAGTTCGGCGGAGTGTACGGGCCGGCAGATTCTGCGAAAACGATATTGCTATAAATGGGTGTGCTAGCATTGCTGGCACACAAGTTGTCGTCCCGCCCCCAACTGGCGGGCTGTGGTTTCCCGCACTGGCACGCACGGCACAGGGCGACGCCTGGTGTGCCGTAAAGGCATGAGATTGGAGCGCCGCGCCCCGGGGCCTCCGAGGCGGAGAAGGCGGAGTGCGTGCCATCTGCGGGTTTGTCGGCCACGACAGGGCGTGGCCCCGGCACCTCGCTTCGGCCACCCAAGGTTTCGTTTCCAGTGGAACTTGTGCCCTGCATTGCCTAATCGAAACCCGCCGCGGTAACACGCCGGGCCTTGTCCGGCCCATCAGTTGTGGCATACTGAGGCATATGCCTGCGCCACAGATTGGGCGGCCGGTCGCCCAAAGCGCGTGGGTGCCAGCGAGGGCGAACCCGGGGCCGTTGCAGCCCCTGAGGCTCCTCAATGGGTACTGACTTTCTAGTGCAGGGTACTGCCATGGCCAAGATAGTCCACATCGGGGTAATCGGGGCGGGGGGCATTGCGTCTCGGAGGACCATTCCCGCCATGCTGCGGGCGAGGCATTGCCGGTTGGCCGCGGTGATGGACCCGGTGGACGTTGAAAGGATTGCCGAATCTTTTGGCGTACCGGGCTACCGTACTGAACAGGCATTGCTGGCCGACCCCAAAGTCCAGGCCGTGTATATCGCCTCGCCCGTGTACTGCCACCTTGCCCAGATTCGGGCTGCTGCCGAGGCGGGCAAGCATATCCTGTGCGAAAAGCCGCTGGCGCTGAACCTGGAGGAAGCCCGCCAAGCGGTCGAGGCCTGCCGCCAGCATGGGGTGTTTCTTCAGGAAGGCTACATGATGAAGTTCCATGCCGCGCATCAGAAAATCCGCGCGCTGATCGAAGAAGGCCGCTTGGGCACGGTGGTTTTCCTCCGGGCCCAATTATCGTGCTGGTACCCTCGGATCGAAGGGGCGTGGCGGCAGGACCCGGCCAAAGGCGGTGGCGGCGCCCTGATCGATATGGCCACTCACTTGTATGACCTTTTGGAGTACTTTGCCGGCCCGGTCCGCCGCATCGCTGCCCGGACAGGCAATCTGGTGCAGGACTACGCTTCCGAGGATGCCTCGACCACTTTGCTGGAATTCGCCTCTGGAGCGCACGGGGTGGTGGACTGCTTTTTCTGCATTCCGGACGAAGCGAGCCGCACGCGGCTGGAGGTTTACGGCTCGCAAGGGGCGGTGCTCAGCGAAGGGACCATTGGCCAAGGCTCCCGGGGCAAACTCGAAGGGATCTTTGGACTAGGGGCTGCCGGCTACGACGCTGCACAGGCCAAGGACATACGGCCCAGGTTTCAGCGGATTCGCTTCCGGGCCGTAAACCCGTACACGGCCGAATGTGAATACTTCGCCGATTGCATCCTCAACCAACGACCGCCCGAAATCAACGGGCCGCAGCACGCCCTGCACATCATGGAGATGGTCGAAAAGGCCTACGCCTCGGCGCGGTCGGGGCAGTTCTATGATGTACAACCCTACCAGGCGTAAGCGGCGACTTCGCTAGGCACGACGCCTCGTCGCTCAAGACGACCCGTTGCCAGTTTCCCCCAGGCTGGGCCGGCAGGTATGCGCTTATCGCTCGAAGTCGAGGCAAGAAAGCCGCGCTGCGTCATAACGGGTATGAATCCACTGAGGGCTTTGGCACTTGGATGGCGGACCCGGTGGCGGGAACAATGAAAGAACCGGGTTCGGGACGAAATGCCTCCGGAGAAAAGATGTGAAGCGATTCCAGCAACCCCAGAAACCACGGGGCAAGAACCGAGGGCCGGGACACTTCGGGGCCGCTCGACTTTGCCTATGGGCTGCGAGCCCGCCATCGTATCTGAGCGCCCCGCCGGCCCACCCGGTTGAGCTCCGAGCTCGAAGAGGTAGCTGCCGTCTGGCCCTACCGCGGAAGCTCTGCGGACTCGTGGTCCAAGCTTCCGCCACGCTCGTCAGGTGCCCGCGTGCGGGTGCAGGCGGGCGTGCCCTCGGTCTTGCCCTAGCCCGGGAGAGACTCCCATGACTCCTTCTAGCGTACGCTTCGTGGGCCTGGATGTCCACAAGGAGATGGCGGAAGCCTGTCTGGTGGATCCGGCCGGCCAGGTGGTGGGCCGCATGCGGTTCGCCGTCAACCGCTCCACGTTGGAGGGCTTTGCCACGCAGATCCTTCGGCCCATGGACCAGGTGGCCCTGGAGGCCACCACCCACTGCTGGGCCGTGGCCGAGGCCCTCCGTCCCCACGTGGCCCGGGTGGTGGTCTCCAACCCTATGGCCACCAAGGAAGTGAAGTAGGGCGGGCAACGCCCACCACTTTTTGTTTGCGGCCACGGGCAGTCGTCTTCCAAGGACCCGCCTGGCCGACCCTCGCCGCAAGGACTCAATGGGCGATGCCCACCCTACTTGGGTTCAGGTGAATTACACCCGGCGTATATGGAACGGCCCAGAACCATATTGCCGAGCATATCAACGCTAGCGCCAATACCCATGTCAGCTCAACCACCGCAGCGAAAACCGTCTCCTTACGCCATCCGATGCCCCCTGCGCCGGCAACAAGGGCAAGCACTGGCAGTACCCCGAGGAAACGGCCATACGCGAGGAGAAACTCGCACGGCGGAATGAGGGGAATCTCTACGTTGTCGATAGTCTGGCCGGGCTTCGGCATGGTGGAGCAGTAATACCATCTGAGATTTACGTATGACGTCTCTCCGTATTCTTTGGCGAAAACTACAGCGATGGTCAACGCACCCACCGCCCCCACTAACCTAACCCAAGCTGTGCGGCGGTTCATAGGTTTTCTCCTCCGAGCGACCATTGCAAATAGCAGTCGATCGGCCTATCGGCGTACCGGGAGATTTGCCAGCGCGGCACCCCACGGTCCACCGGGGTTCTGCCCCGGGAAACTTCCGGATTGCCCCAAGGTGTACCGTGCCCCACCAATAATAAGGCTCGGCGGCTCTCGGTGGCGCCAGTCAAACGTTAAACAGCCGAGGATCTGCTGCACCACAAACTTCCACCGGAAAGAAGGGTCGTGAAGCGTCGTGTTGCAAATCGCACAAATGCACACGTGGTGTATGGTGGGCGAGAGAGCGCGTGTGTCGCGCGGTGCGTCCGCCAGAGACCCTGGGCCATACGGACGCTGTCCGGTGTAGTCCGGAAACACTAGGTCCGCATTCGCGGGGTCGTTTTGAGAGTCGAACCGCGCGGGCGGGGCCCAAAAGCCCCCACTCTGAATGGCCTGCGTCAGAGTAATTCGCTCACAAGGCCGATTGCAGACGCCTTTCGCAGGTGTGTACCTGACAATATACCCCGGGGCATGCTCTCCGAGCTGCTGCTGCTGACTGGGGTCAACCACCGAGACGATCGCTATCTGGACTTGGAATGTGCCTGCAGGTGCTGGATAGATTATTACCGACCCTGGCAATTGAACGGTCTGATGCCCAGTCAGGTCGAGCCGCGTTACAGTGTTGTTCACCACATACCGGTACAAACTCCCGTCGCCCGCCGCGAAGCCGATCGGGTCTTCGCTCAGCCAGCGGCCGACCGCCGGGTCGTACCAGCGGTTGAGGTTGTTCTGCAAGCCCGTGTCGGGGTCGAATGGCCGGGCCGTGAAGAGGAAGAGACTCTCCACCGCGGAGTTCGTCTCCGCCGTGACGTTGCCATAGGCGTTGTACACCAAGTGGTTGACCACGGTGGTGCTCTGCGTCTGGGAATCGTACCGGGCGATGTCCCGTACCGTGTTGAGGTGGTCCGTCAAGGTCCATTTGACCAACTCCGACGTGCCGCCGTCAACGTGCGCCGTGTGCCACTGCTTGCCGGAAGGCAAGCAGTGCCATCCGGTGGTTTGCGCACTGTTTCTGGCGAAGCAGTGGCACACACGCATCGATCGCCCGCCGCACCCAGCGGTTCTCGCTGTCATAATGATTCTCGATCACCCGGTCCACCGCCGCCCCGTAGCCAGCCCGGTGCTCCACCTTCACCAGCCGGTTGCGGTGGTCCCAGGTGTACTCGGTGATGTCCGTGTCGCCCGCATCGAGCTGGCCGTTCTGGTTGGCGTCGATGAACCGGGCCGTGCGGTTCCCCTCGGCGTCGTCGACGCCCGTCAGTTGCCCGGCCAGGTCAAAGCTGAAGGAGATGGTCCGCTGGCGGTTCTGGTCGAGGTCGGCGTCCTCGGTGCTATTGTACCAGATTTCGGCGGTGTTGCGCCCGAGGTGGTCGTACTGGAACTGCCGCACCCGGCCCAGGCGGTCCACCTGGCGGAGGAGGTAGCCGGCCGCGTTGTACACGAAAGAGCGGGTGTAGCCCAGTTCGTTGGTTTCTTGGACGGCCCGGCCCAGGCAGTCGTACACCCAGGTCGTGGTGTTGCCCACCGGATCGGTAAGCGACAGCCAAGTAAGGTGGGCCACGCCCACCACTTTTTTATGTTTGCCGTCACGGGCAATCGTGTTCCATGGACCCGCCCGGCCGACCCTCGCCGCAATCAATCTGGTCGAGGGGCACCTCGATCATCCCGCGCCCAAGATCGAGGTCTGGCGCGGCTCGCTCGGAACCGTCCCCCTGGCCGCCGAGCATCGCAGTATCCTTGCCGTGGTGATCGACGACTCCTTGGCCTTGTCCGTGCCCATCTGGCCGCGCGCCGACGTGCCCACCTTGGCCGACCGGATCGCGGCGATCGCGCGCCTTTGAGCCAGCATTCCGCCGTGGGTACCCCTGCTCGCGGAAGTTCGGCGATGCGTGCGCCCCTGCTTGAACACGGCCGGAGCAATCCCGATGCCTTCCCAAGAGCCCTTCACCGTAACCGTTCACAGGGACAGTCCGCCTCGGGGCGAAGAGGGACAGGCAGGCTTTTCCGGCCGTTTCGGCTGGAAAAGACGAGCCGGTCCCCGGCCCTGTGAACGGTTACGCGCGCTGCTCCAAGGCCAATCGGCAGGATCGGCAACCAAACCAGCGCGCACCGGGTTCCATCAGTTCTACATTGGCCGCCTCATATCCCTCGCCAAAGAACGTCCGCCGACGACGGTTTGCCCGCTGGGTGCCATGGTGCGGCAAGCCCGGGATGACCAACCTAGCCATGCCGGCAACCTGCAAAATCTTCTCCAGAATCTCAATATCGGTGCGTCTCCCCGGAAATTCCCCGGAAATTGGGAAATTGGTGTGCCACTGCTTGCCGCAAGGCAAGCAGTGCGCCGGGGGGACAACCCAGGCACGGCTTCTGCGAAGCCGTGGCACACCGGCCCGGTGTGGCCACGACAGAGCGTGGCCCTCCACGCGTCGAGCCAAGTAGGGTGGGCAACGCCCGCCACTTTATGTTTCAGGCCACGGGCAGTCGTGCTCCATGGACCCACGTGGTCGAACCTCGCCGCAAGGAATGGGTGGGCGATGCCCACCCTACTGGGGCGGAGGCGGTGAAAGGCGTGTGTGGGGTATCATCGCCGGAGTCTGGTGGAGACGGCCGCTTCTCGGCTCGAGGGGACGTTCGGAGATCGGTTGAAGAACCGGCTGTTTGCCACCGAGCGGACGGAAATTCGTCTGCGGTGCGAGATATTGAACCGGTTTACGCAGCTTGGGCTTCCGCGGTTTGAGTGGGTATAGTCAACGGACCGCTACGGAGCCGAGTCGATAAGCAGTTTCCTCGCCTCGGATCCTTTTAGTTCAAGGGGAATTAGCCAAGTAGGGTGGGCATCGCCCACCGATTGATTGCGGCGCGGGTCGGCCAGGCGGGTTCATGGAACACGATTGGCCGTGGCGGCAAAGATAAAGTGGTGGGCGTTGCCCACCCTACTTGACTCGTCACTCCACACGAGTTTCCATTGTCTGTCGGAAGGCAGCCGACTGGGGACGAGTCGCTCGCCTGGGACGGAACAAGCAGCCTGGCCCCGCGCCGGCTCGCCGGCCCCAAGGATGTCCGGAAGGAGGCATCCCGCCGCCACAACAGCGCTCCCCAGCAGGCGTACCATCGCTACCGCGTGGATTCGGGTAGGCCGCATGGTCCTTCTCCTCACTTCGTCGCCTCCAGCCGGTTCCACAAGCGCCCCGTTACGGGGAACATCGACACGCGGAACTTCGTGCAGCCATAAGGAACCAGCGTGATCGGCTCGGTCGGGTCCGCCTGGACGATCGGCTCGGGGGGCAGGCGGGGCGATTTGGGGTCGGGGTTCCAGTCGATCGGCACAGCGCGGGCCCGCAACGCCACCGGCGCGGCCAGCGGCCAGTTCCACGGGGCGGGCATGGGTTTGCGTTCCACGTGGACCTCGGCCTGAGGAGTCTCCCCCAGCCCATCCAGCGCGTATTTCCACCGGGCAGCCGGATCGGGTACGTTGGGGCCCTGGGTGTCTGGAATGGGCAGGGCGAACAAGAGCGGGCCGCAGGACACGGAGGCGTAGGGGGCGCCCTGCGCGTTGCGATCGCGCCCAGCCGTCACGCGCACCGCCATCGGAAACCGCAGACGCACCGCGTCGCCGGCCTTCCAGAGCCGCTCGACGCGCACGAACCCTCGGGCGTCGGGCACGGCCTCGATCGGCGACCCGTTGACGCGCAGCTCGGCATGTTTACACCAGCCGGGAATTCGGAACGACAGCGGGAAGGCCGCCTCCCGGGCCGGATGGACGCGCATCTCGATGACCTCGCCGAAGGGGTAATCGGTCTGGCAGGCGATCTCGACCGGCACGCGGTCGGCGGCCAGCCCTGTCACCTTGCAGGGGCCATAGAGCGCCGCCGCCAACCCGTTGTCGCCGGTCGCCATCCACATGTGCATCACGTAGTTGGGGACGATGCGGTTCAGCGCCGCCGTGCAGCACAGCGGAGAATGGAAGGGTTTGTACGAGCAGCCCGACGCGCCCGGCCCATGCGGACACGGCGGCGAGTGGTCGACGACGCGGTTGGGGCTCTGGAAGTAGACGTGACTGCGGAAATCGCGGGCGACGGTGGCCGGGCCCGCATTGAAGAACGCCCGTTCCGCCCGGTCCGCCAGGCGGCCCTGGCCGCTGACCGACAGCAGCACGATCTGGCTCCACAGGTATCCGGCCACGTCGCAGGTCTCGGTTCCCCGGAACGCGCCAGTGGGACCCCAGTATTCATCCATGACAGGTACGCCGGAGGGCTGCATCGCCTCGCGCTGGAGGAGGTCGTGCCACGCCAGGGTCACGTCGAGGAACTCGCGGTTGCCCGTCCATAAATAGCCGAGCGCCCAAGGCGTGGTGCTTTCGAGAAACACGACGCCGTGTTCGTTGGTCTCAGCGCCGGGCTTGTCATTGGGCATGCGGCGATAGCGGCCCCACGGCGGCGGCGCCACGCCTGGGCTGGGACCATCTTTCGAGAAAATCGCGCTTAGGGCCTCGGCGATCTGGCGGTTCCCCGTCCACGTGTAGGTTTGCAGGGCGGGCCAGACGCTGGACATGCCGCCAGGCAAGTGCAGCCAGCTGCGGTCGCCGCAGTAGGCCGCTTCGAGTGCCTCGAGTACTCGCTTGTCTTTCGAGCCGGCATAATAGGCGGCCATGCCGCGCCCCAAGAGCCCCGAGGCCCAGATCGGCCAGCCCCCGTCGCAGGTGATCGCCCTGGTGTCGTCGGGGTTGTTCTTGTTGAGCCACCACAAGAACAGGATACTGTTGGGGTTCATGCGGGTGATCACCACATCGAATCGCTTTCGGGCCTGCTCGACGAGCCCGTCGTCGTGCAGGGCGTAGCCTAGGCGCACCAGGCCGTCGAACCAATACCCGCCCCCTTCGTACGGCCAGGCCCCTTGGGGCCAGTTGAGGCGTTCGCCGGTCATCGTGTGGTCGGCGGCCCAAGCCCGCCGGAACTCGACGTGCACCTCGTCCATGTGTCCGGTGTATCCGTCCCTGGCAGCCAGGCACCAATCGCGGAGCCAACCGGCCGGCTCGACCGCGCCGGGCGGCAACATGAGAAGTGCAGGCCGGGTGGGCGTCTCGAAGGGCCGCCCATAATTGCTCGCTTGCGGCTTCGAAGGCGGCGGCTCGGCGGCCGAAAGCCAGGTATCGGCAAGTACAGCGAACGCCACGGCCAGTAGTCGATTGCCTACGCGCAAGACAGGCTGCATGGTTCTCCTCCCGGACAAAGCGGACTAGGGATGGTTGGGCACCCACTCCAACCGAAGGATCAGCGGCCAATCGCGGATCAGCACTCCTCGGAGGACTGCCCGGTTGCCCTCGGGCGTGACCACGAGTTCCTGGGAAACGCCGTTTAGGGGATCGTAGGCGGTGGCCTTGCGGCAGGGGACCTCCAGACGCACGTCCAGCGGCACCCCGTCGCAGCGGTCGTTGGCCCGCCCGCCCAGCCAGATCGCCAGGGCCGCTCCGTCAGGCGCGGCCAGGGGAAACGCCTCGAGATTCGGCGGCGCGCGGTCGATCGAGAACCTCAGCGCGCCCGGCTCCAATCCGTCGAGCATCGTGGCCAGGTTCCGCGCGACGTAGTAGGCGGCCTGGGGCTGGAGGGGGGCGATGGGATCGGCATCGAATGACCTCCGCAGCAGGCTCAAGTCGAGGACGCCGAACTGGGGAAAGTACATCTCGCAAAAGAACGATTCGAGCCCCAGGGCTGTGTGCCGGGTGAACACCTGGGCCACGTATTTGGCCTTTTCCAACTCCGTGGCCCGAAATCCCCCGCTCCACGCCTTGCCGGCCTCGACCTCCGACAGCGGCGGATACAAGGCGCTATAGTTCCATTCGGTGACCATCGCGTGCCCACGGAAGCCCACCCCCTCGAGCCACCGCAGAAGCGCTGTTGCGTCGGCCGGGTAGCCCTTCAGATGCTCGGGATCGGTCTGGTAGAACGGGTGCCAGCCGATCTCGTCGACCTCTCGGGCCAGGGCCCGCGCGGCCTGGAGAATCGGCATTTCCTTCTCCCTGGCCGCAAGTTCTGCGGGGCTCCACGCGCGCATGCCGTGGGGGAACCCGGCCCACGAGCCCAGCATGATCTTGGCCCCGGGGGCGTGCTTGCGGATTGCGGGAATGGCTGCGCGGGCCACGGCCAGATAGTGCTCGACGTTCGGCACCGCCCCCCAGTAGCACGAGATGTTCCACTCGTTCCAGATCTCGAAATGCTTCACGCGGTCGCGGAAATGCGTCGCCATGAACTCGACGTACCGCGTCCAGGCGGCCAGGGCCTCGGGCGTGGTCGGCGGGGCGGGCATGTCGTAGTTCCATTCCCAAAGCTGCGGGACGGGCCGCGAGGCCGGCCCCGAGTACAGGCGGTTCCCGAAGCCCAGGGCCATCACCACCTCCACGCCGTTGGCCACCAATTCGCTGACCGCCGCATCGGTCTCAGGGTCGATCCGGAGGACCCCTTTCTCCTTCTCCACCCAGTGCCAGTTGATCGGGTCGTCGTGGTAGCCCACGCGCGCCCACTTGAAGCCCGCATCGTAGTGTAGCGGCCAGTACCAGCGGTGCGCGGCCAGTTCCTGGCCGGGATTGTGGTGCGTCGAGTTGACCGTGACGCCTGTGCCGCAGGTTGCCAAGGCGACGTTCTTGCCGGCGGTGTCGTAGACCTCGACCTCGGCCAACGAGAACGCGTAGAGAATGTTCTCCACCAAAGGCAGCTTGCCCGCCGTGATCCAGATCTGTTTGGCGGGCCGGGGCGGGAAGCGGATTTCGAAATCGAGCTTCGCCGGTGCATCGCCCGTCGGCCCCTCGTAGACCGTCTCCCATCGGTGGCTGTCGCGGCTGAGCCGAATGGCGACGGTTTCGGGCATCCCGCGCCCCACCTCGGCCGCGCCGGCGATCGGCACCCAGCCCAGCGTGCTGCGGGGCTCGGCCGACGGCGGCCGCTTGCGGAGCACCACCCGCTCCACCGTCCGCTCGGCCGGCAGGTCGAGCCGAATCCACAGCGGCTGTGCGTCGGGGCGCGTCTGGGCGCGGCTCATCCAGCACGTTTGCCGGTTGCCGTCGATGAGATGGATGGCCTCGACCGGCAGGTAGTCGTTCTCTGTCGACCGCGGCATGCGCGTGGTCGTCACCCCCAGGTAATTCCGGCGGATCTGGGCGCTCGATTTGGGATGCACCTTCACGCGCGGCGCGGGGTTGCCCACCTGCAGCGGCACGTCGTCCACCAGATCCGGAGCCTCGCCGAGCACCCAGCAGAACCCGAACCGCTTGATCGGCACGCCGTTGCAGGCAGCCTGCACCTGCGGCGATTCGCTCCAACGCACCGGAACGTGGTCAGCGGCCTCGGCAGACGCCGCCGCGGCGACCAGGACAAGCCCTACCCATCCGAGGTGTCGCGCCATACGCCGTCTCCCTCTGCAAAGCAGGCATGGCTCTTCCGGTTTTAGGTGCGAACGCCGCACTTTACCGCAGGCGGACAACGCCACTTAGATTACCCTGAGCCGCCTCCGCATTTCAATCGGCCGGATCGCCGTAGGGCGGTCGATTTCGGCGTATTTACCCCCCTCGGAAAAAGAGTCTCTGACGCCGGGCAATCCCGCAACCCCTTGATTGGAAACACGTTCCGCTCTCTCCGCCTGCCGAAAGGAGGCGTCTGCCGCGGGCATGGAATTGCCGTTGGGTAAACGCGGTGGCAGGCCTTGTCCTGCTCTCCCAAGGGCGACGGGACATGCGTGCCAGTGCTCCTGTGGCCCGCCCCAATCATCCAATGCGCAGCACCACGTCGCCGCTTTTGATCTTGGCGAACTCCTCCAGAAGCGTTCGCGGGGCGTCTCCGAGGCCGGCACGCCGCATCCCCTGGGCCAATGGCTTCCACAAGACGGAAGCCAGGAAGCAGACGAGGATGGGGGCCAGCACCCGGTCGGTCGTCTG
>Ga0315298_1000641_pt1 | contig 67552 bp, 55 predicted proteins | sample WHS_1_MG_FD_203077 | JGI IMG/M metagenome (GOLD analysis project Ga0315298, IMG submission 203077) | Extremophilic microbial mat communities from Washburn Hot Springs, YNP, Wyoming, USA - WHS_1_MG | ecosystem: Environmental > Aquatic > Thermal springs > Hot (42-90C) | place: USA: Wyoming...
TGCTTACTTACATCGCCGCTGTGGCTATCGCGCTCGCCGCTCACCGCTACCAGCGCCCAGACTTGTACCGTCGCCGTTCGATGGTCTTGGCTCACCTATGACACTATCAATTACCGAACGCTCTCATAATAAAGAAAGCAGGTGCCTGGTCCGATGGATGCCTCTTCTTTGCCTAAACGACAGAAAGGTGGGGGGAATTTCTGGGAGACACTGGTGTTTTTGTTTCCTCTCCTCTTTTTTGTTGTTTTGCTGTATGCCGCTCTGCTGTGGACCGTGTATGTCTCGTTCGCGGATTGGAAAATCGTTGTTCCAGATTACACGTTCAGCGGTCTCAAGTGGTATCGGTTTTTGGTTCAGCAGCCACGCTTTGCAGTTGACATCAAGAACAACCTTATCTGGTTGATTGTCGGCGTGCTGCCAACAGTCTTCCTGGCCATCTTTCTGGCTTATTTCCTGGAAATCTCCCATTTTCCGAAAATTGAAAATTACATTCGCACCCTGATTCTCTACCCGGTGGCCATGTCGTTCATCGTCACTGGGACAATCTGGTCCTGGATGTATGAACCGGGGCGCGGCGTCTTCAATACCATCCTGCGTAGTTTGGGATTCAATGCCAGTCTCCCCTATGCTACCGACCCACGAACGGCTACTTACTGGCTGGTGTTAATCTTTATCTGGCAGTATCTGGGCTTCGCGGTCATCATCATCCAGGCTTCCTTCCGCACAACGGAATTGCAGGAGATGGTGGAAGCCGCTACTGTAGACGGCGCCTCTCGTCTGCGAATTTTGTTCCAGATTGTCATCCCCAATATCCGCTCTGGCTTGCTGGTTTTGGTCTCTCTGCTGCTGATTTCTTCCTTGAAGGTCTTTGATATTGTGTTCATTGTCACCTATGGTGGGCCAGGAATTGCCACGGATGTCCTCTCGATGAATATGTGGGTGACCACTTTTCAACAGCATTTGGTTTCTGCCGGGGCGGGCCTGGGGGTCATTATCTTCTTGATGGCCTTTATTCTGGTCATCCCCTATACGCTTTATGCTCTCAACAAGTGGTTCGAATGAAAACCAACAGCCTTTCCCTTAAACTTCTCGCTATCCTGATTCTCCTCGCGTTGAGTGTGGCTTACCTTTTGCCTATTTACGTGATGCTCACGACCTCCTTCAAGTCTATCGAGGAGATCAACAGAACCAACTATCTGTTGCCGACGTTGCGGCCACAATGGAGTAATTATCTGGAGGTACTGCGAGGCAGCGAGCGCTTTCGCAGTCAGATGCTGCCTCGCCTGGCCAACTCCACTTTCATTTCTACAACGGTGACGCTGCTGGCTCTGTTGTTTGGCGGATTGGGGGGATACTACCTCAGCCGCACTCGTACTGCCTTTGCTCGCATCCTGTTCGTGCTGGTGGGAATTGCGCTCTATCTGCCCTATCAGGTGGTCATTATCCCGATTTCGATTTTGATGTCGAAGACCGGCCTCAGCCAGTCGTATGCTGGCTTGATCCTGAGCTATCTGATTCTGAACATGCCGCTGGCTTCGGTCTTGCTGGGCACGTTCTTTCTCTCCGTTCCCCGTGAACTGGAAGAGGCGGCGGAGGTGGACGGAGCAAGCAGATTGCAAATTTTCTTCCGCGTTGTGTTCCCTGTTTCTTTGCCGGCCTATACCTCGGTCGCAATCATTGTCTTTACCCAGGTGTGGAACGAGTTCTTTCTGGCACTCACTCTTTCCTCGCGCACTACGCAGACGGTTCAAGTTGTCATGGCTGAGGCGAAAGGGACCACGCTGGTCCTTTATAACCTGCAAATGGCCGCTGCCCTGATCGCGGTTTCGATCCCAATGCTCCTTTTCCTTTTCCTGGGACGTTATTTTGTGCGCGGCATCCTGGCGGGTGCGCTCAAGGGATAATTCTGCTGACCGCGTCGGAGACGGTGTGCCCTATCCTTTGCTCGAATGATGGTAACAACCTACCCACTATCTATCCTTGTCACTGCGAGCCGCCGTAGGCGGCGAAGCAATCCCCTTGCTTGCCGGGAGATTGCTCCGCTACGCTCGCAATGACAAGAGGCAGAGGGTTCTCCATCAGCCATGGCAGGTAGTTACGAATGATGCACTATTTGCGCATTCGTGAAACATGGGTGAATGCTTGCTCCGCCAAACAGGACCAGAGCAGGTATTTAAGACGGCTTTTCCGGGCTGTCGGGATGTGTGGACCCGCGCCCCTTTGTGCTTGCATCCTAATCAAAGCCGTGATACACTGTATATAAGATGATGCCGCTGCTGGTTGTGACTTCCGATACCGCTTTTGGCGAACTCATCCGTCAAAATCTGGAGGAAACGGGGCGGTTTAACGTCAGCGTGCGCGGCAGCAAGGTGGAGGCGGAAGCGTTTCTGCGCGCCTATGCCTGCCCTCTGGTGTTCCTTGATGCAGATTTTGAGGAATCGGCGGCACTGGCTGATTCTCTGGCGCGCATTCACCCTGCGGTCCGGCTCATTGTGGTCGGAGAGAATGCTCTCGTTGGCGCGACCAACGTGGCCGGGCATCTATCGAAACCCTTCTATCTGCCCGATTTGTTCGAAACGGTTAACGCGGCGTTATCGGACGTGGAAGACAATCAGACGCAGGCCGCGCCCCCAGTGCCGGCGAACATGCCCTGGCTGGCGGATGTCAATCGCGCCGCGCAACACCTGACCCGCCTGACCCTGGAATCTTCGGCTCAGGCGGCATTGATTACCCGTCAGGGGGAACTGTGGGCGTATGCCGGTCAATTGCCGCAGACGGCCGCGCGCGAACTCTCCGCCGCTGTTTCCCGTTACTGGGATCGTCAGAGCGGCAGTGACCTGGTGCGCTTCATTCGTCTGGAGTCCACGCGCGCCGAGCACATGCTCTACGCCACCGACCTGGGGGCGGAGATGGTCCTGGCGTTGATTTTCGACGCGGAAACCTCGTTTACGACCATCCGTACCCAGGCCAACCGTCTGGTGCGCTCTCTTTCCTCCTCGCCGTCTGGCGAGGACGAGGAAGAGGGCCTGCCCCCCAATTTAACGCCAATCTCGGAGATCCTGGCCGATGTGCCGCCACCGAACCCGCCCCAGGAGATGGAGACAGAATTGCACACCGGCGGTCTGGAGTATGATCTCAGTCCTACCCGACCGGTTGCTTCTCCGCGCGCGCCGGCCTCCGTGGTCCCGCTGGCGGTAGATAGCGGGCCTCGGCCTGCGGCGGACGAATCTGCACTGGAAGAAACGGTAGCCGCGCCGGCCCAAAAACGCGGCGGCGAAAAACAGCAAATCGAGGATCTGGAAGCCACCTTGCCCAGCCCGACGACCGAACTGGCGCGCAAGATCGTCCTCGAACCGGTTTCTCCTTCCGCCTACAACCTGACTTACGCCTGCCTGCTCATCCCGCGCTTCGTACAGCACCATCTGACCGGCGATCTGGCCGAACGCCTGTCCACCTGGATGCCGCAACTCTGCGTGGCCTACGGCTGGCGACTGGAATATCTGGCGATCCGGCCCGAGTATTTGCAGTGGATTGTCAACGTGCCCCCTCCTACCCCGCCCAGTTATGTGATGCGACTGGTGCGTCAGCAGACTTCGGCAAAAATCTTCGAAGAATTTCCGCGCTACAAAAAAGAAAACCCTTCCGGGGATTTCTGGGCACCGGGCTACCTGATCATGGGGGGAAATCAGCCGCATCCGGCCCAACTGGTCAAGGATTTCATTACCCAGATTCGTCAACGACAAGGTTTTACCAGGCGCCCGCGTTAACGCGCGGATGGGGTAGAATTAACGTACCATGCCTCTTACCTTGTACCTGATTGATGGCCATGCCCTGGCCTATCGGATGTATTTTGCCCTGACCGGTGGACGGTTAGGCGCGCGCTGGCAGACCGCGCGCGGCGAACCGACAGCGGGCGTTTATGGCTTCGCGCGCGAATTGCTTCGTATCTACGAACAGGAAAAACCCGATTATCTGGCCGTCGCCTTTGATACCGGGCGTACCTTCCGCTCCGATCTCTTCGATGGTTATAAAGCCACGCGTGCGAAAATGCCCGATGATCTGCGCCCGCAAATCGAGCGTATTCGCGAACTGGTGGATGCCTTCAATATCCCGCGTTTCGAAGTTGAAGGATATGAGGCCGATGATGTCCTGGGCTCGGTAGCGCACTGGGCCAACGAACAGGGCCTGGGCGTCAAAATCATCACCGGTGACCGCGATTTGCTGCAACTGGTGAATGAACACACCGCCGTCTATGTAGCCGGTGATGATCGCACGTACCTGACAGCAGAGGACGTTGTCGCCCGGCTGGGCGTCCGACCCGAACAGGTGGTAGATTACAAAGCCCTGGCCGGCGATGCGTCCGATAACATTCCCGGCGTGCGCGGCATTGGCGAAAAAACAGCCATTGCCTTGCTGGAAAAATACGGCTCTCTGGACAACATCTATGCCCATCTGGATGAAATCGAACCTCACTGGCGCGCCAAACTGGAGGCCGGGCGAGACCTGGCTTACCTGAGCCATTCCCTGGCCGCGATACGCACCGATCTGCCATTGCGCGTGGACCTGGAACAGGCGCGTCCCCAGGCCTTTGATCTGGAAAAGGTCGAAACCATTTTCCAACGCCTGGAATTCCGCTCGTTGATCGGAAAAGTCCGTCAGCTGGCCGGCGCCAGCCCCACAGCCCAACAGTTGAGCCTTTTCGAAGCGGCCTCTGGTGAAGCCAGAGTAACGCCCATTGTCAGTGTGCTATCTCGGCCAGACGTTTCGGCCGTGGTGGTGGACACGCCAGAAAAACTATCGTCTCTGGTCGCGGCTCTGCAGCAGGCGCGGCGCATTGCTCTGGATACGGAAACTACTTCTACTGAACCGATGCTGGCGGAACTGGTCGGCCTGGCGCTGGCAGTGCGGGAGGGGGAGGGCTTCTATATTCCGCTTGGTCATCGCCAGGGACAACAACTGCCGCGTGCAATGGTGCTTGAGGCGCTGAACGGACCTCTGACGGCGCAGAACATCCCCAAGGTTGGCCATCATCTCAAGTACGATTACATCGTCCTGGCACGCCAGGGGTTGCGCGTCCGTCCGCTGGCCTTCGATACCATGATTGCGGAATGGGTGCTGAACCCGGATTCGCACAACCTGGGCTTGAAGAATCTGGCGGCGGCGCGTCTGGGAGTGGAAATGACCCACATTCAGGATTTGATCGGCACGGGTCGCAATCAGCGTTCAATGGCCGAGGTCGCCATTGAGGAAGTTGCTCCCTATGCGGCGGCGGACGCCGCGATCACCTTGCGCCTGCAGCCGACGCTGGAGGGAGAACTGCAACGTTTCCCGAAACTGAGTACACTTTTGACCGAAATCGAAATGCCGCTGGTGGCTGTGCTGGCCGAGATGGAGATGGCCGGCGTCGCTCTTGACCGCGCGTTCTTCGCCTCGTTCTCGCGCGAACTGGCCGAGCGTATGAGCGCCATCGAACAGCAGGTTTATGCTATCGTCGGGCGGACGTTCAACCTGAACTCTACCCAACAACTTTCCGATGTCCTCTTCAATACCCTGCGCCTGACCCCGCCCGACCGTAGCCGCAAAACGGCCTCCGGCCACTATTCTACGGCGGCGGGTGTGCTGGAGGCCATGAGCGGTCAACATCCGGTTGTGGACCTGGTGCTGGATTACCGTGAACTCGCCAAATTGAAGAGCACCTACGTGGATGCCCTGCCGGCGCAAATTCATCCCCAGACAGGCCGCGTTCACACCTCCTTCAGTCAGACCGCCGTCGTGACCGGGCGACTCTCCTCTTCCAACCCGAACCTGCAAAATATCCCAACCCGCAGTGAATTGGGACGGCGAGTGCGGCGTGGCTTCATCGCGGCGCCGGGCAACGTTTTGCTCTCGCTGGATTACTCCCAGATCGAACTGCGTGTGGTCGCCTGTATGGCTGGCGATGAGGCCATGCTCAACGCCTTCCGCGCGGGTCAGGATATCCATGCCGCCACCGCCGCGGCGATCTATGGCGTGCCCCTCGAAGCCGTGACGAAGGAACAACGCCGTCATGCCAAGGCGATTAACTTCGGCCTCATTTACGGCATGTCGGTCTATGGCCTGACGCGTTCGACCGAGTTGACCCTGGCCGAGTCAGAAGAATTCGTCAGAGCCTATTTCCAGCAGTTCCCGGCTGTCAAGAAGTATCTGGATGACCTGCGCCGGCAGGCGCGTGAACAGGGATATGTGGAGACGCTCCTGGGGCGCCGTCGTTATTTCCCCGGCCTCAAGAGTCCTCTGAATCAGGCAGTCCGCCAGCGTGAAGAACGTGAGGCGATCAATGCCCCCATTCAGGGCACAGCAGCGGATATAATGAAGATAGCCATGATTCGCATTCCGCCGGCAATGCAACAGGCCGGTTTGCACGGGCAAATGTTGCTTCAGGTGCACGATGAACTGGTGCTGGAATGCCCGCGTGAGGAATTAAAAGACACCGTGTATCTGGTGCGCAACATCATGGAGAACGCCTACCCTCTTCAGGTACCCCTGACGACTGAGGCGCGCTGGGGACTGAACTGGGATGAACTGCAGCCTGTCTTGTGACTGAACCTTCCCTGTCGGCGGAAACCATGCGGCACTCGTCGCCAGATGAGCCGCCTGGTCGTCGCACCGGCCAGGAGTCTACTTGATCAAACGGGCAAACGAACTATGAGCGGACGTCAGGATATTTTTCAAAAAGCGATGAGCCAGGGACATTCAGCGGCCTGGGACCAACAATGGGAAAAAGCCGTCGAGGCCTATCAGCGTGCGCTGGCGGAATTCCCCGATAGTCCGCAGGCGCTGACCAGCCTGGGGCTGGCGCTCGTTCAATTGCAGCGCTACGACGAGGCCCTGAAAGCCTACCAGCAGGCCACGCGCGCCGCGCCCGAAGACCCTGTTCCCTGGGAACGCGTTGGACAGTTGCAGGAACGCCTGGGCGAATTGCAAAAAGCCGTGCAGGCTTACTGGAAGGCCGGCGACCTCTACGTGAAGTCCGGCGATACGGGCAAAGCCATTGAAAACTGGAAACGGATTACCATCCTGGATCCGGAGCACATTGGCGCGCATGCCAATCTGGCACTGGTGTATGAGAAGCTGGGACGGCCGGCCGAGGCGGCCACGGCATATCTGGCGGCAGCCAGTTTGTTGCAACATGGGGGCAATCTGGAAAAAGCCAGGGCCATGCTGGGCAATGCCCAACGTCTGATGCCGAACAGTAGCGAGGTGCGGCAGGCGTTGATGTTGATGCAGAGTGGCCGTCCGCTGCCGAAGCCACAACGTCCCAAAGGAGGTACGGCCCCGCTGCTGATGGCACAGGTACGTCGCAGCAGCGCCGCCGTCCCGACCGAACGGCAGCAGGATCCAATCGCCGAAGCGCGTCGTAAGGCGATTACCCGCCTGGCCGAAATCCTCTTCGAGTTTTCCGAAGAAGGCGAGGAACAGGCGGCGGCGGCTGGCCGGCGCGGGATGCAGGCCATTGTCAAAGGTACCGGCCCGCTCTCTTTGCAGACTGGCGAGAAGACTAAGATTCTGCTCCACCTCAGCCAGGCCATTGAAGCGCAAACCAGCGGCCAGGACGCTCAGGCCGTGGAGGAGATGGAGCATGCGCTGGCTGCCGGCTTCAAGGATTCGGCGTTGTATTTCGATCTTGGGCTGTTATACTTCCAGCGTGAGCGGCTGGAGAGCGCCTTGCGTTATCTGCAACACGCCGTTCACCATCCCGATTATGCCATGCCGGCGCGGTTGATCATGGGGGAGATTTTGCACAAAATGAAGCGCTTGCCTGAGGCTGTCGTGGAGTATATGGAAGCGCTGAAGATTGCCGATTCATCGGTCATTGCGCCGGAGCAGGCGGCTGAATTGCGTCAGTTGTACGAACCCCTGATTGAAGCCCAGTCGCAGCAGAATGATCCCGAAGCCCAGAGCAGGTTGTGCCAGGCGATTCACGATTTACTCATGCGTCCGAACTGGCGGGCGGAACTGGTGCAGGCGCGACAACAACTGCCTCAACCGCCAGCCGGCGCGCCGCCTTTGCCGCTGGCTGAAATGTTGACCCAGGCCCAGAGCAGTCAGGTCGTGGAGGCAATCACGCAGGTCAACCAGCTGGTACAGGCCGGCCATCTGCGCTCGGCCATGGAACTGGCGTTCGACGCTATCGAATACGCGCCAACGTACCTGCCACTCCATACGTTGATTGGCGAAATCCTTATCCGGCAGGGACGAATGCAGGACGCGCTGAACAAATTCGAGGTGGTGGCGCACAGCTATAGCGTGCGCGGCGAAGCCAATCAGGCCGTCAACCTTTTGCGGCGCGTCGTCCAGCTGGCGCCGATGGACCTGGCCGCCCGCACGCGCCTGATTGACCAGCTCCTGGCTCGTGGTCAGATTGATGAAGCCCTGGCAGAATATCTCGAACTGGCGGAGACCTATTACCGCCTGGCTGAACTGGACCTGGCGCGCAAAACCTACGCCACAGCCCTGCGTCAGGCGCAGCAGAGCAACAACAATCGCAGCTGGAGCTTGCAGATTCTGCGGCGCATGGCAGATATTGACGTTCAACGGCTGGACTGGCGGCAGGCATTGCGCGTCTATGAGCAGATACGCACCCTTCAGCCGGACGATCTGGATAGCCGGAAGCAAATCATTGAATTGAACCTGCGGCTCAATCAGATGGCGCAAGCCGAGGCCGAACTGGATAACTATCTGAATTATCTGGAAGGCCTGGGCCGCCGCGCCGAAGCGATAGACTTGCTGGAATCGCTGGTGGAAGACAACCCTTCCCAACCGATGCTACGTTCCCATCTGGCAGAAGAATACCGTCGCACAGGTCGCGTTCAGGACGCTATTGAGCAGCTTGATGCACTTGGCGAGTTATTGTTGGATGCCGGCGATAAGGCAGGCGCCATACGCGCCTTACAAACCATCATCGCTCTCAATCCCCCCAACGTGGCCGATTTCAAAGCCGCGCTGGAACAACTGCAAGGTGCTACCTGAGACAGGCTTCTTTCCCGGAGATGCTCCATGAACATCCGCCTTATCTTTCTTTGCCTCATGTTGTCACTGTTCCTGCTGGTTCAAGCCTCCCCGGTGCAGGCACAGGGAGGGATTGACGTCACAGACGACAAAGCTACACTGACCTTCCCCGAAAGCGTGACCTTTCAGGCCACACTCACTGCCCCGGCGCGGATTGAGACCGTGATTCTGGAATACGGCGCGGAACAACAAACCTGTGGCGAGGTCGTTGCCAAAGCCTTTCCGCAGTTTACCCCGGCCGCGCGGGTCAGTGTGGAATGGACCTGGGATATGCGCCAGTCCGGTTCGCTGCCGCCCGGCGCAACCCTGTGGTGGCGCTGGCATGTCACCGACGCGGACGGCCAGGAATATACGACCCCTACCCAAACCGTGCTCTGGTTGGATGACGTGCACGACTGGCAAACGATCTCCGGCGACGGGGTGAACCTGCACTATTATTTTGGCGGTCAGGACTTTGCCCGCGAATTGCATCAGGCGGCAGTGGAAGCCCTGAACCGCCTGAAACAGGACGTGGGAGTTCAGCCCGAAAAGGCGGTGGAGATTTATATCTATGCCAGCAGCAGCGATATGCGCGCCGCTGTGCTGTACGAACCCGGTTGGGCAGGCGGACAGGCCTACCCGGAACATAACATTGTCATCATCGGCATTGCTCCAGAAGAACTGGACTGGGGGAAGCGAACCGAGGCCCACGAACTGACCCACGTTCTGGTCGGGCACCGCACGTTTTCGTGCCTGGGCTCCTTGCCAACCTGGTTGAACGAGGGATTGGCGATGTATGGCGAGGGCGGCCTGGAAGCCTATCAGCAGACTTTGCTGGATCAGGCGATCGCCGAAGATACGTTAATTTCCCTGCGCGCTCTGACCGGCGGCTTCTCCGAGGAGGGCACGCGCGCCAATCTCTCGTACGCTCAATCATACAGCGTGGTCAATTTTCTCATCCGTCAGTATGGGAAAACGAAAATGGACGCTTTCCTGACCCGTCTGAGTCAGGGACAGACTACCGACGAGGCACTGCAGGCAGTCTATGGTTTCGATCAGGACGGTCTGGAAGATGCCTGGCGTCAGGCCATTGGCGCCCGGTCGCGCGCCGGCGGCGCCCAACCGACGCCGCGCCCAACCCCCACCATGGTGCCGACGATTGCACCCATTTCCGGCGTGCCGGTGGCGGTCGCCAAAAGTCCTACTCCTTTGCCTACCCTTGCCCGTCCCACGGCCACGCCTGGCACCGCGCCGACGGCCAGCCACGCGCCGACGGCCTCGCCAACGGCTTCCGTTTCGCCCTTCCCGCTGGATAAAAGCACGGTAACGCTGATCAGTATTCTGGCGGCTTGCTGTCTGGTGGCCTTGCTGGCTATCGGCCTCCCGATATTTTTTGCGCTGCGTCGTCGCAGAAGGAGGGCCTCATGAAACGCGCCCGTTTCTCAGGTCTGCTGATTCTGGTGTTATTCTTCCTCTTTGGCTGTCAACTCAGTGGACAGGCCACGCCGACAGCCACTGGTGGAGATGCTTCTCCGACCGCCAGGCCGACGGCGGTTCCCGGCGTCTTCTCCAGCCCCGAAAATGGCATCAGCCTGCGCTACCCACGTGGCTGGACGCTCCAGGACGGCGAGGACGAACAGAACCTCGCTGTCTTCCTCAGCCCGGACCGTACCCTGTACGTTTATCTCTATACCTTCCCGGCCTACGATGACTCGCTGGAAGAGGCGGCAAAACGTATCGCGCAAGAAGCCTTCACGGGCTTGAAGGATATCACGTACCTGACCGACGAAAAGATTACCCTGGAGGATGGTCGCGAGGCCTGGCAAACGCTGGTGACGGCCAGCACGGAGGATGGCCGTGAACTCAAGATACATTTGCTGACGCTGGTGCATGGAGCGCGGCAGTTCTTGTTGATGTCCTTCGGCTCGCCAAAGTCCTATGATTACTATGCCAGCGACCTGATGAGCATGGTCGCCACCTTGCATGCGGAAATGCCGGCTCTGTATGACATTCCGCGTGAACAGGCGTTGGTGCTGCCGGGTACGGAAAGCACCAACCCGCGCGATTATGATCCGGCTACCACCCACTCCTCCGGCGATAAACTGGTCTTTAGCGGTCTGGTAGCCTTCGATCCGCAGTTAAATCTGGTGCCCGACCTGGCCGAATCATGGGACGTCTCCCCCGATGGAACGGTATATACGTTTCACCTGCGCCAGAATGCCCGTTTCCACGATGGCCGTCCGGTCACGGCGCAGGATGTGGTTTATTCCTGGGAACGCGCTGCCGATCCAGCCACACAATCCGATACCGTGCTGACCTATCTGGGCGACATCGTGGGCGTCAAGGAGAAACATGCCGGACAGGCTGACCACATTGCCGGCCTGAAAGTGCTTGACGAGCACACCCTGCAGGTCACGATTGATGCGCCCAAGCCCTACTTCCTGCTCAAGTTAACGTACCCCACTGCCTTTGTGGTAGATCGCGCCAACGTCGAATCGGGCAGCGAGTGGTACCGCCAGCCGAACGGCACCGGCCCTTACAAACTGGTGCGCTGGGAACGTTTCAAAGTGATGGTTTATCAGGCGAATGAGGACTTCTATCTTGGCGCGCCGGTTATTCCCTATATTGTGATTCAGTTGTATAGTGGTATCCCGATTCGATTGTACGAGGCCGGCGAGGTGGACATTGCCTCGGTCTACTCCTACGATGTCGAACGTGTCAGCGACCCGTCCGAACCGCTCCATGCCGATTTGCGTTCAGGCGTGGATTTGTGCACCAGTTACGTGGTCTTCGATGTCAGTCAACCGCCGTTCGATGATGTCAAGGTCCGTCAGGCTTTTGCCATGGCCGTTGACCGGCAGAAGTATATTGATGTCGTTTTCTCCGGCGTTGGTCTGCCGGCAAAAGGTCTCTACCCCCCGGCCCTGCCCGGCTACAACCCGAATCTGGAAGGTCTGCCTTACGATCCGCAGCGGGCGCGTCAGTTGCTGGCCGAATCCAAATACAAAGGCCCGCAAGGCCTGCCGCCGATTATCTATACGGATTCCGGCATTGGCAATGAAAGCGGCAGCACTGCCGCCGCGCTGGCGCAGATGTGGGAACAAAACCTGGGCGTGACCATCACGATCGAGAATCTGGACCCGAACCAGTTTTACGACCTGCTCTATCAGGGCCAGCACGGTCAGATTTTCGTCCAGGGCTGGTGCGCCGATTACCCCGACCCGGAAAACTTCATTGATGTGCTCTTCCATAGCGGCGCGCAGCAGAATCTGGGCCATTATAGCAACCCTGAACTGGATGCCATTCTGGATGCCGCGCGCGTGGAGCGCGATGTCAGTCGTCGTATTGAGCTGTATCAGCAGGCCGAGACCATGCTGGTTCAGGATGCGCCGGCGATCTTCCTGCGCCATTCTATCTCCTACGTGCTGGTCAGGCCCCATGTTCAGGGGTACACGTTGACCCCGATAGACATTTCCTTTGGCCGCTACCTCTGGCTCGACTGGAGTAAGCCATAACAGGCATGTTGACGGATGTCAGGCGGCCTTTCCGGGCTGTCGGGCGAAACAGGCTGAAAAGCCGGTTTGCGAGCGTATCAGGCATAGATAAGCCCTGACTGGAATTTCCAAACAATAGCGGCATCCCCGGCAGCTCAGGGTTGCCGATATTGTGAAATTTTGCACTTTCTGATATAATCACGAAAACTCTACCTCAGGAGAAACAAAATGTCCCCCAAGCGTGTCTTCAATTTCAATCCGGGGCCAGCCGCTTTGCCGCTGCCGGTGCTGGAACAAGCGCAAGCCGAAATGCTTGACTTTCGCGGTACGGGCATGTCGGTGATGGAAATCAGCCACCGCTCGAAAGAATTCGAGGCGCTCATCAAAGAAGCGGAAACTGATCTGCGCGACCTGCTCCAGATTCCCGCTAACTACAAAGTCCTCTTCCTGCAGGGCGGCGCCACCCTGCAATTTGCCATGGTACCCATGAACCTGCGGCCCAATGGGGCCTCTGCCGACTATCTCCTGACCGGTTCGTGGGGAAAAAAGGCGTTTAAAGAGGCGCAAAAACTGGGCACGGCGCGTCTGGCTGTCACGACCGAGGCCAGCAATTTCAATCACCTTCCCGCTCCCTCGGAACTTGATCTGGACCCCAAAGCCGCTTACCTCCATTTCACCTCCAACGAGACCATTCAGGGCGTGGAATTTTTTGAGGAGCCCACTCCGCCGGCGGGTGTTCCGCTGGTTTGCGATGCTTCCTCGGATTTCCTCAGCCGCCCGCTGGATATTTCCAGGTATGGTTTGATCTACGCTGGCGCCCAGAAGAACGCTGGCCCGGCGGGCGTGGTTATTGTTATCCTCCGTGAGGATTTGCTGGAACGCACCCCGGCCAGTTTGCCCAGCTTGCTCAACTATAAGGAACTGGCGGCAGAAAATTCTCTCTTGAACACTCCGCCTTGTTGGAATGTGTATATCGTTGGCCTGGTGCTCAAATGGCTCAAGGCGCAAGGCGGCTTGAGCGAGATTGCACGGCGCAATCGCGCCAAAGCCGATTTGCTCTATAAGGTGATTGATGAAAGCGGCGGCTTTTATCGCGGCCACGCCCGCCCCGATAGCCGTTCTGTAATGAACGTCACCTTCCGCCTGCCGTCCGAGGCCCTGGAGGAGCAATTCGTGGCCGAAGCCAAAAAGCATGACCTGATCGGTCTGAAAGGGCATCGTTCGGTCGGTGGCATTCGCGCCTCCATTTACAATGCTGTCACTCTGGAGGCTGTGGAAAGCCTGGCGCAGTTCATGAAAGAATTCCAGCGCAAGAACAGCTGAGATTCGCCTGGCAGTCCTGTGACATGGGACGCGTTTTTCCCCCAGCACGCGTCCCATGTTGATTCTCTGAGGCAAGCACGGATTCCCGGCGGAGGGTATAATTGCATTCGTCTATGCCTGCTTCCCGCCGCTCGCTGCTGTTCGCATTGCTTTTTCTCATTGGCCTGGTTGCCTGCCGGCGCGAGGCGTTGCCGCTTTTTACTTCTTCCCCATCCCTCGCTCCTTCCCCCACCACCACCTTGACCGCGACGCCAGCGGCTTCACCCTCGGCTGAGTCGCCGGCGCTTCTGCTTGCCCTGATGGAGGGGGATTATATCCATCTCTTTGTCTATGACCCTCAAACCTCGTCGCTGACTCGCCTGACGGCGGACCCCTGGGACGACATGACACCGGCTGTCAGCCCGGATGGAACGCGCCTCGCTTATGCCTCGCGGCGAAATGGCTACTGGGACCTTTACCTGCTCTCCCTGACCGACGGCAACATAACCCGCGTGAGCGACACCCTGAGTTATGAGGGGGCGCCTTCCTGGTCGTCGGATGGCCTCTGGCTGGTGTATGAAGCTTACGTGGATGACAATCTGGAATTGTTTGTCCGCTCGGCGGTAGATGGGGAGCAGACGCCGTTGCGGGTGACCCAGGATTCTTTTACCGATCGTTCGCCGGTGTGGGCGCCGCCGCCGCACCAGCAATGGGTGGCTTTCGTCTCCAATCGCAGCGGCGACGACGATATCTGGATTGCCGACCTGGGACGCACCGGGAACGAGCGCTTCTTCAACGTCAGCCGCGCGCCGCACAGCGTGGAAGCGCACCCGGCCTGGTCGCCCGATGGTCGTTTCCTGGCCTGGAGTTCCGTTTCCGAGGAGACCGGCATGGCCGGCATTTATGTCTGGGATAGTCATACGCCGGATGAGCCGCCTCGCTGGGCCGGTAGTGGTCACTGGCCAATCTGGCTGGACGAAACGCATCTGGCTGCCTTTCTGGCTGTCCCTGACGGTTATTTTCTCACGGCTTATGCCTGGCCCGATGGAAGACTGACCCTTCCGCCTGTGCCTGTGCCGGGTACCCCCTATGGTCTGACGGTGTTGCCGCGCGGCCTGCCGCAACCGGTGCCGGATTCTTTTCAGCGCGCGGCAGAATGGACGCCCGAACCGCTGTACCTGTCGCAGATCAGTCAGGATAGCGATATTCCTGGCGGACGGGCGGCGCTGGTCTCTTTGCCCGATGTTCAGGCTCCCTATCCTCAACTGCACGATGCCGTGGACGAGGCGTTTCAGGCGTTACGTCGCCGCGTGGCCGAGGTCGCCGGCTGGGATGCTCTGGCCGCACTGAGCAATGCTTTCGTCCCCTTGACCGTGCCCCTCGAACCCGGTCTGAGCGAAGACTGGCTTTACACCGGCCGCGCGTTTGCGCTTAACCCGTTGCTGCTGAATGCTGGCTGGCTGGTTGTTGGACGTGAGGATTTTGGCCAGCAGACTTTCTGGCGTGTTTACCTGCGGGCGCGAGCTCAGGATGGCTCCATGGGAATGCCGCTGCGCCAGGTTCCCTGGGATATTCAGGCGCGTTACAACCGTGATCCGGCGGTCTATGATCAGGGCGGGCAATGGATGCAAACGACGCCGCCGGGCTATTGGATTGATTTGACGGCGCTGGCGCGCGCCTATGGCTGGGAGCGATTGCCGGCCACGGCTAACTGGCGTTCCTACTTTCAAGGAGCGCGTTTGGGTGAATTTGTCATGACGCAGGGGTTGAACTGGCAGGCGGCCATGCTGCAGCTCTATCCGCCCGATATTTTCGTCACCCCGACGGTCGTGATTCCTCCAACGCGTACCCCCACTCGTACTCCCTGGCGCTGGCTCACGCCCACGCCTTCGCTTACTCCCACTCCCCGCCCGACGTTTACGCCCATGCCATGAAACGCCCCTCGTTGGCCGCCATGCGTGGCAAACCTTTCCGTTTTTTTGCCGGCCTTGCCGGGGGGATAACCCTGTTATGGATCGGGCTGGCGGCCTGCCGGCCGGTCACGCCGACGCCCTCGCCTGTGCCTGAGGTTCACCTGGCGACGGTAGGGGTCGCGCCAGCCGCGACTACTACGCCGGTCATGGAGGGCGGCGCCTCGCCTGCCGAGCCGTTACGTTTTCTGCTGCCCACACCCCCCGTTGAGCCGCAGACGGCCTGGCGGCCACCGCTGTATCCCAGTCCCTGGGCCATTGCTCCGTTCGATCATTTTTATTTTGCTCGTCCTGTTGCCGCTGATGAGGTCAACTGGCCACTGGCCGATTATCGCTACGGTGGTGTGTTCTTCAGCCCGCGTAATCCCCATACCGGGGTGGACATCCCGGCCCGCTATGGCACGCCGGTGCTGGCAGCGGCAGCAGGTCAGGTAGTCTGGGCCGGGTATGGCCTGTACAGCGGCATCAAGGAGAACCGTAGCGATCCGTATGGCCTGGCGGTTGTACTGCAACATAATTTCGGCTATCAGGACCAGCGTCTCTATACGGTATATGCCCACCTTTCGGAAATCGAGGTCGCGCCGGGGCAATGGTTGGAGACCGGCGAGGTGTTGGGAGAAGTTGGCAGTACTGGTTTCACCACCGGCCCCCATCTTCACTTTGAAGTGCGCCTGGGCGTGAATGATTCGCACCATACGGTCAATCCTGAACTCTGGCTGGTGCCGCCGCAGGGGTGGGGGGTGCTGGTTGGTCGTCTGACGGACTACTACTTGCGCCCCCTGGCCGGGTATCTCGTGCTGGTCGAAAACCTCACTACCGGTCAGCAGTGGCAGGTCAAGACCTATAGTTCGCTGGGCGTAAATAGCGATCCGTACTATAACGAGAATCTCGTCTTGAGCGACCTGCCTGCCGGCCATTATCTGGTCAGAGTACCCTCGGCCAGTTATCGAAGTAAACTGGAGATAGACATTTGTCCTGGTCAGGTGACCTACTTTTTCTACCAGACCTGGGTCGGTTTTTCGCTGGCTCTGCCACGTCCCCCTGCCGGCCCGGCGACTCCATTGCCGTAATACGCCAGGCGGCCTTAACCGTGTGGTATGATGATTCTGGTGGCAATCGCCCTTGACTTTCCGAACATTTGTGCTATACTGTACCCGCAACCGGCGCATGTTTCTGCAAAGCGACTGCCTACCAGTTCGCGTTACGCTGATCGTTGGGCCAGACACCGCCCGGCCCCATGAATACCAGGCACAGGCACGGATACTCGCCTGATGGTGCGAGGCGTGCCTGCCTGAAGCGCTTGCTTTGAGCGCCGTTGAAGGGTTCGTGAGCGGTTTGCCCTGCCCAACGGAACCATGGTAGGGAAATTACGCCGACAATCAGGCAATCGAGTCAAGTTCCAATACGAGGAGACTGTTATGGTCCACAAGTCAGATCCATCCAATCCGCCGCTGGACGAAGCCCGGCAGGCCATGTTGAACAAAGCGGTCAGCGACATCATCAAGCGTTACGGCGATGGCTCGATCATGCGTCTGGGCGAGGCGCATCGGATGATGGTAGATGTGATTCCTACAGGTTCCCTCTCGCTGGACCTGGCTTTGGGCGTTGGGGGCATCCCGCGCGGACGCATCACCGAGATTTTCGGCCCGGAGTCTTCGGGCAAGACCACGCTTTGTCAGCACATTGTGGCAGAAGCGCAGAAAATGGGTGGTACCGCGGCGTATATTGACATGGAGCATGCCCTTGATCCTGTTTACGCGGCCAAATGCGGCGTGGATGTGGAAAATCTGCTTGTCTCTCAGCCGGATACCGGCGAACAGGCGCTCGAAATCACCGAGACTCTGGTCCGCTCTGGTGCGATTGATGTAGTGATCATTGACTCGGTGGCGGCGCTGGTGCCGCGTTCAGAGATAGAGGGCGATATGGGAGATGCGCAAATGGGTGCCATGGCGCGCTTGATGTCGCAAGCCCTGCGAAAACTTTCCGGCGCCATCAATCAAACCAAGACTGCCGTTGTCTTTACCAACCAGTTGCGCCAGAAGATTGGCGTTGTGTTTGGCAACCCGGAAACCACCCCTGGCGGCAATGCGCTCAAGTTCTACGCCTCGGTGCGCCTGGATATTCGCCGCATCCAGTCCATCAAAATCGGAGCGGAGATTGTCGGCAACCGCACGCGTGTGCGCGTCGTCAAAAACAAAGTGGCGCCCCCGTTCCGCACCGCCGAATTCGATATCATGTATAACGAGGGTATTTCCAAAGTCGGCGATCTGATTGACCTGGCAACTCAACTGGGCATCATCGAAAAGCGCGGCGCGTTCTTCTCTTATGGCGAGATTCGTCTTGGTCAAGGGCGCGAAAACGCCAAAGAATTCTTGCGTCAAAACCCGGATCTGGCTGATGAAATCGAGATGGTCATTCGTCAGCGTGCTGCAGGCGGCGAGGTCGAACTACCCCTCGTGGGCGGCGAGGAGACGGAAATCGCCCTTGAGTGATCATCGCCAGGGTGTCCTCCGCCGCGCGCGGAGGTGGGCGGTCCCGTTTTCCTTGCTCTACGGAATTTTGGGGACTATTCTCCTGCCTGGCTGCGGCGGGCAGCAGGTAGCATCACCGCCGGCACTTTTCCTTCCGCCAGCGGCGGCCTCGCTTTCCCCGCCCTCCACTTCCCTGCCGGCCGGCCAGTTTTCTTTCCTCGCTCCCTCCACTCCGACGACGGTCGCGCCGCCGTCGGGAGTTCTTTGTCGTAACGACCTGCAATATCTGGAAGATTTAACCATTCCCGACGGGAGCCTTGTCGCGCCGGGTAGCCTGCTGGATAAGCAGTGGCGCGTAAAGAATAGCGGCGATTGTAATTGGGATGGACACTACCGCCTGCGTCTGGTCAGCGGCGATGCCCTGGGCGCTGCGCCCGAACAGGCGTTGTACCCGGCGCGCGCGGGGACGGAGGCCGTGCTGCGTATCCTCTTCACAGCCCCGCTGGTTGCCGGGACATACCGTAGCGAGTGGCAGGCTTACGCTCCGGATAACACCCCCTTTGGCGAACCGGTATTCATCGAGGTTGTGGTTTCTCCGTAGTTGCTTCCCGCGCCGGCGGACTCGGCGAGGACTAAACCTGCCCGCGCGGCATCCAGCCGCGCGGGTAGTGGTTTTTGATCACCTCCTGCACGCGCTTTCCCCAGCCGAAAGGCCAGCCGTCTACGGTGATCAGCACCCAGCCCGGCTTGCCAGCCGAGGGCAGACTGGCCCCGCGCAGGTAAGCGGCCAGCGCCGGGTCGGTTGGCGAAAGGTTCAGGGTTTGTTGCGCCTGTCCCGGCTGCAGGAACAATGCCAGGGGGTGGGCCGGCTCAAAACGGTCTTTTTTGCAGGTTCCCAACCAGATTCCCGCATGAATCAGGCGCAGGTGTTCGAAGGCGGGCATCTGCGCCGGGGCCAGATACAGGCGTTCGCCGCGCAGGAACAAGCGTTCTTCTGGCAGGGATATCTGCAATGTGCGTTCGGCGAATTCTCGCCAGAGTAGCCGCGCGGTAGTTGGAATACTGGCCGACGTGGCTGGGCCGGAACGACGTGAGCCGTGGCTTGAGGCGGAGGCATTCTTGCGTCGCTGCAAGAGACAGATGAAATGGCCTTCGCCGGTCAAACGATGGGGCAAGAGCCGCACGGCGCCGCTCAGGGAAGCGGCCAGGCGGTCTGCTGCTGGCAGGGCAGCCCAGGCCGGTTGCCCTGGCAGAAATCCGTGCTGGCGCGGTATTTCCATGATCTCAAATTCCCCCGGCTGACTTTGCAACAGGTCATAGATTACCGCTTCGTTCTCTTCCGGGGCGAAGGTGCAGGTTGAATAGAGGAGATACCCGCCCGGTCGCACCAGCCTGGCTGCCAGACGCAGGATGTGTCGTTGACGCGCGGCGCAGCCTGCGACCATGGACAAAGACCAGTCGGCGCGGGCACGTTCGTCCTTGCGGAACATGCCTTCGCCGGAGCAGGGCGCGTCTACCAGAACGCGGTCGAAGAAGGCACCGAATGTATCTGCCAGCCGTTCCGGCGTCTCGTTCATGACGACCACGTTCGCGGCGCCCCAGCGTTCTACGTTCTGACAAAGGTGGCCCAGGCGGGAGGTCTTGATTTCGTTGGCGACCAGCAATCCTTCTCCAGCCATGCGTGCTGCCAGGTGGGTTGTCTTGCCGCCGGGCGCCGCGGCCAGGTCAAGGACGCGTTCGCCGGGCTGCGGGGCCAGGATTTCCGCAACGGCCATGGCCGAAGGGTCTTGCAGGTAGTACAGGCCGGCCAGATGATAAGGATGTTTTCCGGCTTTCCCTTCGGCTTCCGCTGGCAACAGGAAAGCCGAAGGGCACCAGGCGACCGTTTCCCCCAGTGGGAAGGGGGCTATTTGTTGAAAGTCGGTCGCCGACAGTTTCAGGGTGTTCACGCGCAGCGCCGAGACGGGGCGCGCCGCCAGCGCGGCGAAGAAGGATGGATATTCCTCGCCCAACCAGTGCGCCATGCGTTCGAGGAAAAGCGGGGGAATGGCTGGCGAATTCCTGGACATGGTGATTGGAAATCGCGGCAGGCGTTCGCCGCGCAGCCTGTTTTCTAGGGCGTCGTCTTGCCGCGCGCCAGATCGGCGGCTTTGAGGTCAAAGTAAGCGTCCATGACCTTTTTGACGATGGGCGCGGCAACCGAACCACCTTCGCCGGCGTTGTAGGCGAAGGCAACGATGATGATTTCGGGGTTGTCAAAGGGCGCGTAGGCTACGGTCCAGGCGTGGGAAGGCCACTGGCCGGGCAGGCAACGGCCTTTGGCTTCTGCTATTGCGTCGCAGTATTCTGCGGTGCCCGTCTTACCGCCAACGGCTATCGGGTAGCCCTGGAAGGAATACTCACGATTGAGTGTTCCCCCCGGTTCCGTCGTTGCCATATGCATGCCTTGCTGGATTTTCTGTATCACCCAGGGCTGCACAGTTTTCATCTGCCCTGTCTTCTCACAGTAGCCGCCGCTGCAGATGAAATCGGTAATGATGGGGTCGGTGGTAATATCCCAGCGTACCTGAGGCTCGAAAGGGGAGATACGGTGACTTTTGGCATCCTTCGGCTGAGGCGTGACGCTGCCATCTTCGTTCCAGTACATTTCGACCGGCTGGCCGCTGGCGTCCACCACGCCGCGAATGATGGTAGGACGCATTTGCTTTCCGTTGTTGGCGATCGTCGCGGCAGAGAGAAGAACTTGCAGCGGCGTGGCGAGGACGTATCCCTGACCGACGGCGGCCAGGTAGGTATCGCCGGTGGACCAGTTTTCGCCCTGTGTGCGGCGTTTCCAGGTTGGGTCGGGGATGAGGCCAGGCGCTTCGCCCGGCAGTTCGATGCCGCTGATCTGATCATAGCCCAGCGCACGCGCATAGGTTTTGATACGGTCAATATCTACCCCTTCTGGAATCTCATCCTTGTATCCGCCGCCCAGTTTGTAGAAGCAAACATTGCTTGAGAAGGCGATACAGTGCAGAAAGTCAATGGTGCCGAAGCCTTCCGGGCGGATGTCGTAAATCCAGTCGTGATATTCGCGCTCGCTGACCTGTCCGGAAGCGGCAAATTTTTCTTCCAGCACGATTTTGCCCGGCGCCTGGATGATCTGGTTGAGCGTGACCACTCCTTCGTTCAGGGCCGCCGTGCCTGTGACCAGTTTGAAGGTGGAACCGGGTGGAAGTTCGTAGGAGATAGCGTAATTGAGCAGGGGATGACGCGGCTCTTCTGCCAGTTGCTTGAAGTAATAGGCGGGGATGAAACGCGCCATGCGGTTGTTCTCGTAAGAGGGGTATTGGGCCATGGCGAGTATCTCGCCCGTTTTGGGGTTCATGGCAATCACCACGCCGCTGGAGATGCGCATTTCGCCGCTATTGCCGTAGTAGTAATGGTTCCACCACTCAATTTCCGAACGCAATACGGCCTCCGCCGCGTTTTGCAGGCGGGTGTCAATCGTCAGAATGACATTATAGCCAGCCTTGGGGGCGACAGGCGGCTCCAGGTTGCGCAATTCCTTGCCGGCCACGTCAACTTCGACCACACGCCGTCCGGGTTCCCCCATCAGGACATCGTTCATGGAAAGTTCAATGCCAGCATAACCAACCTTGTCTTCGCCGGGCTGAAAGCCGCGCGCTTTGTAGGCGGCTTCCTGCGAGGCCGGAATCGGGCCCAAAAAGCCCACAATGTTGGCGGTCAGGTAGCCGCTGGGATAGTCGCGCAGCGGTTTGACTTCGATGGCAACGCCCGGCCAGTCTACGGCGCGTTCGCGCACAATCATGGCAATTTCCTCACTGACGTTGCACTGAATTTTAACCGGCTCATACGGAGCGTTCGAGGCGCCCAGTTCCACCCATTGCGCAATCCCTGGCCCCTCGCTACAGGGCAGCAACCCCTTGGCCTGTTCCACAGTCCCCTGGTTAACAGGCATGCCGGTCAACCGGGACAGTTCGCGGTAGATGCGTTGCACATCCGCCGGATCATCGGGCAGGTAGGCCGGGGTAATGACGATGTTATACGAAGCGACATTGCGCGCCAGCAAATAGCCGTTGCGATCATAGATGATGCCGCGCCGCGGCGAGACGGCGATGACTTTGGTGCGGTTCTCGGTCGCGCGCGCCAGCCATTGGGGGTATTGCAGAATCTGAAGGGTGAAGAGACGCACGCCAAACAGCAGCGCCGTCAGCGTCATCAGGCTGTACACTGTCCAGTAACGCCAGGGCTGGAAGTGCAAAACGCCGTTGGTTTTCATGTTTCTACTTTCTCTGGATAGAGCAGACTGGCCAGATCACGGGTGAAGATATACACAGGAATTGCCAGCATCAGGTTCAGCAAAGCGCTGGGGAGCAGAATGCGGTTGAAGGCTTCTCCCCAGAGCAGGGCACGGCCAGCGACTTGCAGGGTAAGCAGCGCCAGGGCCTGAGAAAGGAATGTTCCGGCCAGCGTCACCACGAACATCGTCAGGAGTGGCGCTTGCCAGAGTCGACGCGTCAGGAAGCGCCCCAGAGCCGCTGTCAGCAGGTAGGCGGCCAGGGGCGTGAACCAGGGCAGGGCAGAAACATAGCCGGCGAACAGGCCGGCCACGATGGCCCACTGCCAGGCTGTGCGCACGCGCTCCTGGATAGCCCAGGCCGCCACGAGCAACAGGAGCAAATCGGCGCAGCCGGAAAGCAACGTCAGGCGGCTCAAGATGGCAGTTTGCGCCATCAATGCCAGGCCGAAAACAGGAAGCGCCAGCAAAGCGGACATGGTTCAGGGGGTTGGAGCAGGGAGCAAAGGCGAAATATCCAGGGGCTTGAAGTTGGTGATGACCAGCACATATTGCAGGTGGTCAAAATCCACCAGCGGTTGAACCGTCGCCTGCTGGAAGAGTTCATAATCCAGTTTGCGCACGCTGGTCACCTGACCAATCAGCAAGTTGGGCGGATAACCGCCGCCCAGTCCGGAGGTCAACACTACATCGCCGACCTGAACGTTGACATCTTGAGAAATCATATCGAGAGTCAGTTCGCCAGTGAGCGAGCCGCTCAAGATGGCGTTGGTGGCCGCGTTTTGCAGACGGACATTGACGACCGAAGCCGAATCGGTGATCAACTGGACGCGCGCGGCTTCCGCGATGACCGCGTCAATCCGTCCGGCCAGGCCCTTTTCGGTCACAACCGGCATGCCGGGGCGAATCCCGTCGTTCGAGCCAATGTTGATGATCACATAATTCAAGAAGGGACTTGGGTCGCGACCGATGACGGTAGCCGCTTTGTAGGTGTTTTCCGGATTGGCACGCGCGAAGTCCACCAGGGCGGCCAGGATTTCCGTTTCGGTAACGCGTTGCTGGAGTTCAATAATTTGCGCCTGCAGGCGGGCAACCTCCGCTTCCAGTTCGGCATTGCGCTGTCGTAGGGTAGATACCTCGCGCGGCATGGTCAGGAAATCGGTCAGCGCCATATAGCGCGTCGAAACCCACGCCTGAGCCTCCACGAGCCAGCGGTTGAGGCGATCGGTGGCAAAACGCAAATAACCGCCCAGCGCCAGCAGGATGATTCCCAAACTGATCAAGGCCACGATCACGACTTGTAGACGACGTGGGGAAAGGAGTTTCATAGGGAGTCAATCGCGCCGGCGTGAGCGACGTGATTACGAATGACGCGTGCTGCCCCGTTCCAGACCGACCAGATAGCGACTGCGTTCGGCAAAATCATCCAGCACCCAGGCGGCGCCGCGCACCACGCAGGTCAGGGGATCTTCTGCTACCCAGGCGCGTAGATGGAGTTCGTCGGAGAGGCGGTCGGCCAGGCGTTGGAGCAATGCTCCGCCGCCCGACAGGCAAATACCGCTGTCCATCAGATCGGCTACCGTCTCTGGCGGGGCGTCGTCCAGCGCGTCGCGGACGGTGGACACGATGGTTTGCACGGCAGGGCCGAGCGCCTCGCGTATCTCAATGGAAGAGACCTCGATGGATTCTGGCAAACCGGTGACGAGGTTACGCCCACGCACTTCGGCGGTCTTTTCGACGGGGAGAGGAAAGGCTGAGCCAATCTGCCATTTGAGTTGTTCGGCAATGCTCTCGCCAATCAAAAGGTTATATTTATTGCGGATATAGGAAATGATATCGGCGTTCATTTCATCGCCCGCGATGCGAATAGAGCGGGAAAGGACCACTTCGCCCATGGAAAGGATGGCCACTTCGGTGGTCCCGCCGCCGATGTCCACAATCATGCTGGCATGCATTTCGTCCACCGGCAGGCCAGCGCCGAGGGCCGCGGCCATGGGTTCCTCAATCAGATAGGCTTCGCGCGCGCCGGCAGCAATCGCCGCGTCGTAGACAGCGCGCTTCTCGACTTCGGTGACGCCGATTGGAATGCCGATGACCGCGCGTGGGCTCGGCAGGGGGGCCACGGTTTGTTCATGCACCTTGCTGAAGAAGTACTCCAGCATGGCTTCGGTAATCTCGAACTCGGCAATCACGCCATCGCGCAGCGGACGAATCACGTTGATGCTTGCCGGAGCGCGACCGAGCATGTTGCGGGCTTCCTGGCCAACGGCCATGGGCCGTCGGGTGCGTTTTTCAATGGCTACCCAGGAAGGCTCATTGATGATAATGCCTTTCCCTTTGACATATACCAGCGTGTTGGCGGTCCCCAGGTCAATGCCGATATCGAGCGAAAAGAGACCAAGAAGCCATTTGAAAGGGTTGAAGGCCAAGGGTGTGCTCCTTGAGGGATCGTCAGATGACAACGTATTATACCATTGGAGCGATGGAAACCCGGCCGTCGGTGCCGGCTTCCCAGCCTGCACACAAGCAAACGCTACCAGCGCGCCAGGCATGATCGGCCCCGAAATTGCACCAGAATTGCAGCCTGGCATGCAGGGGGGAAAGATTCTTTTGCTCATTCGCGCGCAAACGCGGGTATAATGCGGCAGATTCATCTCTGCTGGCGCCCGGCCTATGGCGTATCCCATCCGGGCACAGTATGCTTTGGATTGGAGGCGTATGCAAGCGTACCAGGGCGTTTTGCAACGTTATGGGCATTTGCTGGACTTGCCGGCGCATACCAGGCCAGTGACTTTACTGGAGGGCAACACGCCGCTGATTCCTGTGCGCAGGCTGGCAGATGAACTGGGGGGTGGCTTTGAGTTGTTCGTCAAGTTCGAAGGGACGAATCCCACCGGTTCGTTCAAGGATCGCGGCATGACGGCGGCGGTCAGCGAGGCGGCCGGGCGGGAGGCAAAGGCGGTGATTTGTGCCTCGACAGGGAATACTGCCGCCTCGGCCGCGGCCTATGCCGCTCGCGCTGGGATGCGCGCCATTGTCCTGATCCCGCAAGGCAAAGTTGCAGCCGGTAAACTGGCCGGCGCGCTGGCTTATGGCGCGCAAGTGGTTCAGGTGGATGGCTCGTTTGACGACGCCTTGAGCATGGTGGTGGCAATTACCCGGAAACATCCCATTTGCCTGGTCAACTCGCTCAACCCGTATCGCATCGAGGGGCAAAAAACAGCCGCTTTTGAAATTTGCGATGCGTTGGGGGCCGCCCCCGACTGGTTATGTCTGCCGGTGGGCAACGCCGGCAATATTACTGCCTACTGGGCCGGTTTCCGTCAGTATCACGCCCTGAACTCCAGCGGTCTGCCCCACGTGCTCGGCGTTCAGGCGGAGGGCGCGGCGCCGCTGGTGCTCGGCCATCCGGTGGACAAGCCGGAGACCGTGGCGACGGCCATTCGCATCGGGCGGCCTGCGCGCGGCGAACAGGCTTTACAGGCGGCGGAAGATTCGGGCGGACGGATTATTGCGGTCAGCGACGAAGAAATTTTGAACATGCAGCGTCTGCTGGCGAGGCTGGAGGGCATTTGGGTTGAGCCGGCTTCGGCAGCCGGGCTGGCCGGTCTGGCGCACGAGATTGTTGCCGGGCGATTCCCGGCCCGGGGCAAGCGGATCGTGGCAATCTGCACCGGCCATGGCCTGAAAGACCCCGATATCATTACTCGCGATGTCGTCAGGCCGCTGGTTGTGCCGCCGCGTCTGGAGGCTTTGGAAGAGGTGATTCTCTCATGAAACGGGTCTGTGTGCGTGTGCCGGCAACTACGGCAAATTTGGGACCGGGCTTCGACGCGCTTGGCCTGGCACTGGATTTGTGGAACGAGACGGAGTTCGTGCAGACAGGGGACGACGGCTGTGTCATGACCATTCGCGGCGAGGGGGAAGGGATTTTGCCTGCCGATGAACGGAATCTGATTCTGGCGTCGGCGCTGCAAATCTTCTCGCTGGTGAGCAAATCGCCGCCGGGAATGCATATCCACTGCCTCAACCGTATTCCGCTCGCCTCCGGCCTGGGTTCGAGTTCCGCTGCAATGCTGGCCGGCATGTTGGGCGCGAATGCTCTGCTGGGCGAGCCGTTTTCCCGCCAGGAGATTCTCACCATGGCGGTTGAGAACGAAGGCCACCCGGATAATGTGGTTCCGGCCATGTTGGGCGGCCTGGTGGCGTCGGCGTTTCAGGACGGCAAGGTCGTGGCGCGAAAACTGGTGGTCAGTCCGTTGGCGATTACGGTTGTGTTCCCGGATTTTTACTTTCCGACGCAGGCGGCGCGAGAGATTTTGCCCGCATACGTGGCACGGGAGGATGCCGTCTTCAACTTGAGTCGAGCGGTGCTGGTTATCAAGGCATTGGAGACGGGCGATCTGGCCTTGTTGGGCGAGGTCATGGAGGATGCCTTGCATCAGCCCTATCGTCTGCCGCTGATTCCGGGCGCGCGGGAGGCCATGCGGGCGGCCAGGGAGGCTGGCGCCAGCGCGGTGGCTCTGTCTGGAGCAGGCCCGAGCCTGATTGCCTTTTCGGGTCAGCCGGCCGAGGCGCAGATTGGCCTGGCCATGCAACAGGCGTTTGCGCAGGCCGGGCTGGCTGCGCGTATTTTTTCCTTGAACATCAGTCAGAGCGGCGCCAGCGTGGTCGAGAAGTCGCTGCCGGATGAGCGGCGGCTTGAACGGTTAAGCGTGGAAGAGGAGGAGAGAGGGTAAGACGCAGGATATAAAGCCAGGGAACTATGTAGCCCTGTCTCAAAACCGTTGTGCATGTCATGGCGAGGAGCATTCTTGGAGACGAAGCAATCCCCAGGCGGTCCATTTCGCCTGATAAAGGGGAGATTGCTTCGCCAAAAAAAATGGCTCGCCATGACAGGGCTGAGTAGTTACAGGCGTAGAACGTAAAGAATAAAGCGTCCAAGCGGAAGGCGGAACGCGCAAGGTGTCAGGAGGTGGTGTGATGCGTGCGCGACGTGCGTTGCTGTATATGCCCGGCGATGACCGTCATAAAATCGAGAAGGCGATTGCGTCAGGTGTAGATTGTATTTGCATGGATTTAGAGGATGGGGTAGCCTGGAATCGCAAGGAGGAAGCGCGACGTACTGTCGCTACGGCGCTGCGCGAACTGGATTTTGGTCGCTCCGAACGGCTGGCGCGCATCAATGCCGTTGGGTCTGGCCTGGAAAGCGACGATCTGGCCGCTGTGTTACCTGCCCGGCCGGATGGAATTGTCGTGCCGAAGGTCGAAACGGCAGAACAACTGGCCTGGGTCAGCGAACGGGTGGAGGCGGTGGAACGGGCCCAGGGTTGGCCACTACGTGCCATTTGCTTGATTGCAGTTATCGAAACGCCCAAAGCAGTGCTTAACTTGAAAGAAATTGCGGCTCATCCTCGTCTGGAGGCGTTGATTTTCGGCGCCGAGGATCTTGCCGTCGGCCTGGGGGCAACGCGCACGCGCGCGGCCTGGGAAGTCTTCTACGCACGCAGCGCCGTGGTGTTGACGGCCGCGGCGTTCGGCTTGCAGGCGATCGACATGGTCTCGATCGACTTTCGAGACATAGAAGCGCTACGCGCGGAAGCGCGCTTTGGTGCCCAACTGGGGTATGTGGGCAAGCAGGTGATTCACCCCAATCAGGTTGGGCCGGTGCAGGAAGTTTTTACGCCGGACGAGGCCGCGATTGAGGCCGCCCGTCGGCTGGTGACGGCTTTTGAGGCCCATCAGCGCGAGGGGAAAGGCGCCTTTGCCATCGAGGGGCGCATGGTTGACCTGCCGCTGGTGCGCGCCGCGCAAAATGTCCTGGCGCGAGCGCAGGCGGCAGGGAAGATATGACGGTCTCTGGAGGCTATGCTGGCAGATCAGACAGGGCGCGGGGGCGTAGTCCCTTCCTGACCGTCGGCGGGCTTACGGAACTGACAAGCCGTTAGCGTTTGACGCAGGGGTACCTTCAATGTATAATCACGTTGCCTTAACATTTCCCGGCCTCTACGTAGGCATTCTGAGGTATCCATGGCGTTCCGGGGCAACCTGCGTGATTTCACGATTACTCAGCTGTTGAATGTCATCAACCTGGCCGGCAAGACCGGCACACTGGTTGTGGAAGGCCCAAGCGAAACGGCGAAAGTCTCTTTTCGTGAGGGGAAACTGGCTTATGCCCAGATTGGGGAAGAAGACAGTCGTCTGGCATCGGTACTGTATAAGGCGAACAAGTTAACGGCAGGACAATACCGCGCCATTCAGCAGCGCGCCGCGCATTTGAGCGATAAGGAACTTGGCCTGATGCTGGTCAATGCGGGCTACCTGACTCAGGATGAGATTCTCCTTCACCTGCAGCAGCACTTCACTGATGTTGTCCGGCGGTTGTTTACCTGGGTGGAAGGCTTCTTCCACTTTGAGAACGACATGCTCCCGCCAGACGATCGCATTACCGTGCGCGTGAATCTGGAGAATCTCATCATGGAAGGTTCACGGCAACTGCGCGAACTGGAACAATTGCAGGATGAGATTCCCAGTCTGGATATGGCGCTCAAATTTACCGACCGCCCTGGTGCAAACCTGCGTAACCTCAACTTGAGTGTGGAAGAATGGCGAGTGATTTCGTATGTTAACCCGCGTAATACCCTCCGTCAGATTGCCGCGGCCACGCGGATGAACGATCTGGAAATTCGGCGCATTGTCTATGGCCTGTTACAGGCTGGCCTGGTAGAACTGGTACGTCCGGAGCACATGCCGGCGCCTGCCGTGCGCATGTTCCCCACTGATAACAAGGAAGAACAAAAGTCGCTGGTCAATCGCCTGATCAATCGCATTCGTTCACTATAACTCATTCTTGAGGATAATCTATCATGCAGACGGTCAAAATTGTTGTCACAGGTCCGTTCAATGCCGGGAAAACGGAGTTTATTCGCTCGGTGAGCGAGATCGACGTGGTCTCTACCGAGCGCAAGCTCAGCAGCAGCGCCGAGAAAACGGTCAAGGAGTCGACCACGGTGGCGATGGATTTTGGGCGCATCACGGTGGACGACGACCTGGTGCTGTACCTGTTTGGCACCCCCGGTCAGCGGCGTTTCGATTTCATGTGGGAAATTCTCTCGGAGGGCATGCTGGGCTTTGTGGTCATGGTAGATAGTACGCGACCGGAGACCTTCCGTGAGGCGCGCTCGATTCTGGAAACTTTCCGCGCCTACGCTCCGACTCCTTACGTCGTGGCCGCGAACAAGCAGGACAAAAAAGACGCCTGGGATGTTGAAGACATGCGTCACGCGTTGCGTCTGGACTCGAAAGTCAAGATTTTGCCCTGCGTCGCGACCGATCGCGAGACCGTCAAGAAGGTCTTGCTGGAATTGCTCTATAGCATTCTGGCTGAGATGGAAGGCAAGGGAAAGTAGGCTTGCCGGGATAAGGAGCAACCGTGTCTTCGTTGACCACCGACCAGGGAATCGTGCATTATGAGGTGTACGGACGTGGCCGCCCGGTCATCCTGTTGCACGGCTGGTTGGGTTCGTGGGGCCTCTGGCAACAGACGATGGGGGTGCTGGGCAGTCGCTATCGCACCTACGCGCTCGACTTCTGGGGCTTCGGTGAATCGGGAAAGAAGCGCGAAAGTTACGCGGTCCAGGATTTCGTCAGTCTGGTAGACCAGTTCATGGAACTGTTGGGGATTGCGCGCGCCCCACTGGTCGGCCACAGCATGGGGGGGACGGTTAGCCTGTCGGTAGCGATTCAATATCCTCAGCGCGTCAGCAAAGTCGTTGTCGTTGGCTCTCCGATTGTGGGTTCTTCGCTCGCCTTCGCCTTGAAACTGGCCGGCTTGCGACCGGTGGCTTTTTTGCTGTTCAATATCATGCCAGTCTTTCGCCTGGGGATGCGTCTGGCCTCGCCGTTGATCTGCAAAGACAAACGTTTCCCCGATATGATGGATCGCGATCTCTCGCGCACCACACTGGAATCGTTCCTGCTCAGCATAGCCTCCCTGCGGCGTACTGATTTGCGACCGTTCCTGTCACAGATCAAGGTGCCGGTGATGGGAATGTATGGGGATAAAGACAATATTGTTCATCCTCGCCAGTGGCAACCCTTGCAGGAAGGTATTCCCCATACGCGCGTGGAGCGCTTCCCCACCGCCGGCCATTTTATCATGCTGGACGAGCCGGCGCTCTTTATGCAGAAATTGATGGACTTTCTGGATGAGCCTGCGGCATGATGGCTTCCGACATTGTCGTATCCACGTATCCTGATACTCTCTGGCGCGTGACCCTGGCGGCCACGGAGGAGATTCTCGGCTGTGAGGGACGGCGCGCCCTGGATATACCGGATAGCGCACGTGCCGGCGTCGTCTCGGCTTCGACCACTCCTTTGGAGCGCATTGACCAGCTGCAAGTCGCTTTGGAACGCGCCTATGGGCCGCGCGCCGGTCGTGGTCTGGCATTGCGCATTGGCCGTGCTTGCTTCAAATACAGCCTGCAAGAACTCGGCTTGCAACTGGGACTGACCGGCCTGGATTTTCGTCTCAAACCGATGCCTGAGCGGGTGTGGACGGCGCTGGAGGCGCTGGCGGATTTCTTTTACTATGGCTGTCATCAGCCGGTCCGACTGGAGGTTACCGAAGATGCCTGGCGCTGGGTGATGGCCTATGACCAGGGGGGAAAAGCCGCGCGGCAGGGAAGCGGCGCGGCGGCCTGGGGCGCCTGTTCGTGGCTGGTTGGCCTGCTGCAGGAGATGGTTTACTGGGTCAGTGGTGGACGAATCTTTCTGGTCGAGGAAACCGAATGCGTCGCGTTGGGCGGGAAGACGTGTACGATTACGATCCGCCGGACGCCTTTGAGTTAAGCCATGTTAAAAGTTATCCTGCAGGCTCCCCGTCCGATACCGCCGTTCAATGAGCCGGCGCGTGATTTGCGTTTGCAAAACAAGCCGCTCTGGCTTTTGCAACGCGATTTGCTGGCGCCCTACGTCACGCGCGAACTGGAATTGCCGCCCGGCGCGCGTTTGCCGCTCACGCGCGAGCCAATGATCGTGTACCGCGATAACCTCTTCTTCGACAAAGAATACATTACCGAGTTTATGACGCGCGCCATACGTGGCCGCCGACCGGTGCGGGCGGCGTTTTCGCACAGCGATGCCGCCTTTCGCGAACATGCGCTGCCCCTATCGGTCTCCTATACCCCGGCTGGCGACCTCTACTATGCCGATTTGTGGTATTTCCCGGCCGGGCCTGTCGCCGATGTGGAGCCGCTGGTCATTGACTTGCAAGCACGCGAGATTGGTTATTACCACGTTCCTACTTACATGGCTACGGAGAGCGGCGATCTGGTGTATCAGGTGCCTCTGCGGGCTTTGATGGCGATTGATTGCTGGGTGCACGTCTTCATTGCCGATTGCGTCTTTGGCCTGTTTGCGCGCGGGGCGCGCTTCGAGGAGCGTCTGAAGCGCGATCTGGGTTTCAAGTTGAAGATTCTGGCCACCGCTCTCTATGAGGGGAAACAATTGCTGGAATGTTCGGCGCTGGTCAAGGTGGGCAAGAACTGCGTGATTGACCCGAGGGCGGTGATTCATGGCCCAACGACGATCGGGGATAACGTCACCATCAACGCGGGCGCGGTCATCGAGAACTGTATTATTGGCAGCAACGTGAACATTTCGCAGGATTGTCAGTTGATGCTCTCGGTGATAGGCGACGGCACTTTCCTGCCCTTTCGCGCCTCGCTCTTCATGACGACAGTCATGGAGAATAGCATGATTGCGCAAAATACCTGTCTGCAAATGTGCGTGGTTGGGCGCAACACCTTTATCGGAGCCGGGAATACGTTTACCGATTATAATTTGATTCCCGTTCCTATCCGTGCGCTGGATGGGAATGACAGGCTGGCGTTGGCGAATCGCCCCGTCTTGGGCGGCTGTGTTGGCCATAACTGTCGCATCGGGACCGGGATGATCGTTTTTCCCGCGCGCACCATTGAATCGGATGTGGTGTTGTTTGCCTCGCCGGAGCGGCGCATTATTGATCGCGATATCAGGTACGAGCAAAGCGATCATCATAAACTCAAAGGCGGTAGTCTGCACCCCCGTCTGTATCCTCGTCCAGGAGAAGCCGATCTTGCCTCATGGTAGCCAGTGATGGACACCTTTGCCTTCATCATCCATCCCATTGACCCCAAGCGCGATGTCAGTCGTAAATACCCCTTGCTTGGCCGCCTGCTTACCGAACGGCAAATAGACTTCTTCTCAACTTTCTTTCCCCCGGTCTATATTTCTGAAATTACCGGTATCGTCTCTCAGGCCAGCGGCAAGGAAATCAAGGGCTGGTTTATTGCCTGTCCTTACACGCCGCGCCGCATGTTGGAGTTGCCAGAACGGACAGTTTATCGTAAGATTATTGAGACAGGCCATTTCGCCGAACGGCTTGGCGCGCAGATTCTGGGCCTGGGCGCATATACTTCCGTCATCGGCGATGCCGGGCTGACTGTGGCGCGCGCGCTGGAGATACCGGTGACTACTGGCGATTCGTACACGGTGGCGGTTGCTGTGGAGGCGGTACGGGAAGCGGCGCGCCGGATGGACATCCCGCTTCGGCAGGCGACGGCGGCGGTCGTTGGCGCGACGGGCGCTATTGGCCGGGTCTGTGCCGAATTGCTGGCCGGCGATGTTGCTGAACTGATCCTCATCGGGCGGCGAGAAGAGAAACTCGTAGCCCTGCGGGATCACATTCAGACCGTCACGGCGCCGCGTTGTGCCACCTTGCGGGTCAGCACGCGGGTGGATGATATTGCCGAGGCGCAACTGATTCTGACCGTTACCAGCGCCGTTCAAGCCATCATCCATCCGGAACAGTTACAGCCCGGCAGCGTGGTCTGCGACGTGGCTCGACCGCGCGATGTGGCGGCGACAGTAGCCGCCGCGCGCCAGGATGTGCTGGTCATTGATGGCGGCATGGTGGATGTGCCGGGCGAGGTGGATTTCCACTTTGACTTCGGCTTTCCCCCGCGCAAGGCCTACGCCTGTATGGCGGAAACGATGGTTCTGGCGCTGGAGGGCCGCTTTGAAGATTACACGGTCGGGAAAGAGATTTCTCGTTCGCGCGTGGAAGAGATTGCGCGGCTGGCCGCCAGGCACGGTTTTCGTCTCAGTGGCTTTCGCTCGTTTGAGCGTGCTGTGACCGAAGAACAGATTGAACGGGTGCGGCAGAACGCGCGTCGCGCCGCACGACCTAGTTAATCACGGGAGGGCTCGTATGGGAAAATCACGCTTGTTGGTTGTGGAAGACGACGTGGACATCGCCAATATGCTCAAGATTTACTTTGGCAGTCTTGGGTACGATGTCGAAGTCGCCGCGCGTGGCACCGAAGCGCTGGAAAGAACGCGCAGCGCCCTGCCACATCTTATCGTGCTGGACATCATGTTGCCGGATATTGATGGCTATGAAGTCTGTCGCACGTTGCGTCAGAGCACGCGCACCAGTCACATCCCGGTCATTTTCCTGACTCAGAAGGATGAGCGCAGTGATAAACTTCAGGGCCTCGAACTGGGGGCAGATGATTACATCACGAAGCCTTTTGACATCGAGGAACTGAAGCTGCGCGTTCAGGGCGCTTTGCGGCGCGCCGAGCGGGAAAGCCTGACCGACCCGCGCTCAGGCCTGCCCGCCGGACGGCTGATCGAAGATCAGTTGCGGCGCACGATTCGGGAAAACAACTGGGCTTACCTTGACCTGCGCATCAATTACTTTGAGCCATTTCGCGATGTGTATGGCTTTGTGGCTGGCGATGATGTCTTGCGCTTTACGGCCATGCTCATTGGCGAGGTGGTGGATGAACTGGGCACGCCCAATGACTTTATCGGCCATGCCGGCGGGGATAACTTCGTGGTGATTACGACCGAAGCGGCTGCGCCGGCGATTCGTCAACGGCTTAAGGAACGCTTTGCGGAAGAAGTGCAAACGCACTACAATTTCCTCGACCGCCAGCAAGGGTACATCATGGCGCCGAATGCCGAAGGCAAAATGGAAAAAGTGCCGCTGATGACGCTGGCGGTGGGCGTCGTCACCCCAACGATGCAATCCTTCGCGGATATCCGCGAGATTACCGAACTGGCGGCGGAAATGCGTCGGCAAGACGCAGCCAGTGCTGTGCTTAAAGGATAACCTGATCATGTGGGCAGGGCAGTCGGCCTCGCTGGGTATTGGCCTGCTCCTGACCGGTCTGGTGCTGGTACTGCTGGTCGGGGGACTGGTCTGGCTGGCGCGCCGTTGGCGACCGGCGGGCCTGACGACTGTCCCGCTGCCCCTGTCAACCGCCCTCCCCTCTTCTGAACATGCTTTACTTCTGGTTCTGGCCGGCGGACGGGCAGAATATCTCAATCCCACCGGTCGGGAATGGTTCGGCCTGCAGGCCGAGGAACCGCCGAATCTGGAAGTGCTGGCGCGTCAGGTGCGACCGCCGGATGAATTCCTGAACCTGTGTTTGCAGGAAGGGCAAGCGCGCCTGACGGTCAACGGTCGCCCGGTTGAAGCCGTCTCCTATTACCTTCCTGCGCCTGTGCCGGCGATGCTGGTTGCCTTGCGCCGCGCCGAGAGCCGCGGCGCCGAGATTCCCCCTTCCATTTTGCAAATCCTCTCTGAATTTAATCAATCTCTGGTCACCCATATTGGTCTGGAGGACACGCTCAAGGCGATCCTGACCTATGTCGAACGATTACTCCCGGCGGATACGCTGGCGCTCAAACTCTGGAATGCTGCTGACCAGACCCTGACTCCCTACCATCTGGCCTATGATGAGAGCGGCGTGGCCACGCTGGAACGTGGACAACCGTCGCCGCCGGAGCAGTGGAGCCAGCAAATTCTGGAGGCCGGACGGTTGCTGTACCTGCCCGAACTGCCGGTCACGAAGGCCCCGGCAGGGGAAGGGGCGGAGGAGAGCGGCGTGCTGCGTTCTTTTGCCGGCATTCCTCTTCGTCTGGGAGAGGAACTGTTGGGTACGCTGGAAATTGGTTTGAAGATGCCCAAGGCCCTGGTGCCTACCGATCTGGAAGTGCTCCAGCTGCTCGCCGCGCAGGCCGCCGCGGCCATTCGCAACGCTACCCTGTTCGAGGCCGAACGCCGACGCAGCGCCGAGTTGAGCGGTCTGGCGAATCTGGCGCAGGCGATTGGGGAGACGCGCGACCCTCACGACCTGTTCACCCGCCTGGTACAGAGCATTGCGCCGCTTCTGGAAGTCGAGATTTCAGGTTTCCTGATTTACGATGAGGAGCGGCGTTTGCTGGCGGCCCAGCCGCCGTTTATCGGTCTGCCTTCGCAGACGATAGCCTTCTATCAGGCGCCTGTAGAGGCCGGCAGCGCCCTGGAGAAGGCCCTTCTGGCTCAGGAGGCCATTCTCAGCGAGAACGCGATGGAGGACCGGCGCTGGCAGGAATTCGGCTTTCAGGATTTTGCGCGCGCGGCCAGCTTGCGCGATACCGCCTTGATTCCGCTGGTCTCTGGTGGTCGCTCGCTGGGTTTTTTCCAGGCCTCCAATCATCGCCACGGAGAAACCGTCTTCTCCGCCGATGAGCAACGGTTGCTTAACATTATTGCCAATCAGGCGGCGCATATCATTGACAACCTGACGTTGCTGCGTCAGTCACGTCAACGAGCCCAGCGTGCCGAGGCCTTGCGGCGTATTGTCAGTCTGGTGAATTCTTCGGCCACGCTGGATGAAATCCTGCGCTATGCCTTACAGGAACTGGCGCGGCTGTTGCAGGTCAACGTAGCGGCTATCTTTCTGCTGGATGAGGCGCAGGGCGTGCTGCGTCTCCACCGCGAATCGCTTTGGGGGGTAAGCGCAGAGAAGATGGAGCGCTTTGCGCGCCTGTTCCGCGATGATCCCTTGTTTGGCGAGACGGTTACGGCCAATCAGCGTCCGCTCCTCGCAGGCCGGGCGTTGCAGGAGGAGACCCTGAGCGCGCGCTATCGTTCGCTGGCGACAACCCTGAAGATGGAATCTCTGGCTTTGGTGCCGCTGGTGGTGCGTGAGCGCGGTATTGGCGAAGTGCTGGTTGGTCACCGTGCGCCGGATTTCTTCAACAGTTATGATGTGCAAATTCTGGCTACAGCCGCCGGTCAACTGGCCAGCGCCATCGAGAGCGCGGCCTTCAAAGCCCAGACCGATGAAAGTCTGCGGCGGCGGCTCGACCACTTGCGGGCTCTGGTTCGCATCAGCCAGCAATTGCATACCCTGCAAGACTTGCCGCGCCTCTTGCAGGTACTCTACGAGGAAAGTTTACGCCTGACGGGGGCGGAGTGCGGCGCGGTATTCCTCTGCGACGGCCAGGCGCCGGAGCGGGTTACTCTGACGGTGGGTGAAAGCGTTCCCACGACACTCTCTGCGCTTGAACAGCGGGCATTGACGGAAGCCCGACCGTTCTGGATCGCCGATTTCTCGCAGGCAGACCAGCCGCGACCACACGAGGGCGTTCATTCTGCCATGTTCGTGCCCATCATGTATCGCGACCGCGCCAGCGGCCTGATCCAGTTACATGCTTCCAGGGCAGACTTTTTCAATGAGGAACTGTTGGAGGCGGCGCAATCGCTGGCGGTGCAGGCCGCCATTGCTCTGGAAAATGCGACGCGCTGGCAGGAGCGAATGCAAACGCTCGATACCTTAAGCCGTCGCTCTGAAGCGCTGAGCCGGCTGGTGCAGGCGGCGCAGGCTGTGACAGTAGACCGGCCGCTTGAACAATCGCTGGAGGCCCTGGCCGCGGCCATCCGCGAGGCCACGCCATTCGACATTGTCTTGATCAGCCTGGTGGAATCCGAGAGCGGTGCGTTGCAGCGCGTGGCCGGCGCCGGCATTCCGCCAGAAACGCTGGTGGCGTTGCGGGCGCGTCCTCAACCATTCCCGATGGTGGCGCAGATGCTGCGTTCCGAGTTCAAGATGGGTGGCGGTTATTTCATCCCTTACAATCAGAGCCCGCCGCTTGCCGGCGAACTCCCCCGGATTGCAACGACCACGATTGTCCCCTCGGTGCAGGCTACAGATGCCTGGCATGCGGGCGATATGTTGATCTACCCCTTGCAGGATCAGGAGGGGAATACCATTGGCCTCATCAATCTCGATGCTCCGCGGGATGGGAAACGTCCTGACGCGGTCACTCTGGAGACGCTGGACGTTTTTGCCGCTCAGGCGGCTTTGTTGATTCTCGCCACCCGCCGCTTGAGCGAATATCGTACTCAGGTGGAGACTCTGACGACCAGCCTGGCGCGACAGCAGCAATTGCTTTCCATCAGCCAGGCGCATCTGCCAGTCTTGCTTCGCAAAGACCTGGAGTACACCATTGCGGTGCGTAATCTGGAGCGACGTGCCCGGCGCATTCGCGCGGGTCTGGAAATTGCCGAGGCCATCAGCCTGCAGGTAGATGCCCAGAGCGCTTTGCAGGCGCTTGGACGCGAAGTGTTGACCCGCCTGGAGATGAACGTTTCCATGGTGGCCGAAAACACGCCCGAAGGGCCGCGTCTGTTGTACGTTCTCGGCAGCATTCCGCGCAGCACCAGCCCTGAGGCCCTCTTCGGTCAGCGCAACCCCTTGCGTTACAGTCTCCAGACCGGTGAGACGCTTATCGTCACCAATCTGGAAGAAAACGATGTCTGGCGCGATACGCCCTTGCTCAGCAGCCTGCATACGAAGAGCTTTGTGTGTCTGCCGATTTTGATTGATGAGAAACCGGTTGCCAGCGTGCTGGCCATCAGTCTGGAGCCATTACCGCCGTTGACCGATGAAGATCGTCAGGTTTACCTGCAAATCTCCCGCCAGGTCTCTATCATTCTACAGAACATCAACCTGCTGGCCGAGACGCGGCGGCGCCTGCGCGAGGTCAACCTGCTGCTCGATTTCAGCCGCCAGTTGAGCGGTCTGGAGCCGGAAAGCATTGTCAATACCTTGCTGGAGAGCGCCTTGCGCGTGGTCAGCGGAGCGCATGCTGGGGCAGTTCTTCTCTGGGATGCGGCCCAGGCCCGCCTGGTGACGAAAGCCGCGCGCAATTACGCCAATTCGGAGCGCATGTTGGCCATCAGTTACGGTACGGGCGAGTCGTTGCCCGGTCAGGTCTTCGCCGAGCGGCGGTCGCGGCGGATTGACGAAGTGCATTTTGCCCGTGACTATAACTTATCCGCCGAACAGCTGTTGTACTATCGTGAGGCGACCGGGGGCCGTTTGCCGGTTGCCAGCCTGTTTGTTCCCATTCAAACGGCAGAGACGGTGCTGGGGGTGCTGGTGCTGGATAATTTCAACACGGTCGCGGCCTTTAGCGCCGAGGATGAGGCCATTCTGCTTTCGCTGGCGCAGCAGGTAGCGCTCTCGCTGGAGAACGTCAACCTGATTCGCGCCGCGCAGGAACGCGCCCGTCAATTGCAGGCGTTGACGACGGTCGCGGCCACGATGTCCACCAGCCTGCAATCTACAGAATTGGTTCAGGGCTTGCTTGACCAGTTGGGCGCTGTGCTCCGCTATGATACCGCGATTCTCTGGCTGCGCAGCGGTGAACGGATGACTGTGGCCGCAGCGCGCGGCTTCCCCGATCCTGAAGAGCGCATCGGCCTGTCGGTGGACATTAAAGATTCGCGCCTCCTCGAGGAAATGATTCGCACCGGTCAGGGCATCGTCGTCGCGAACGTACGCACCGACCCGCGCTTCCCGGCGCTGGGTGAGGCCGAACGTCTCTCCTGGATGGGCGTGCCGATGATTTCCAAAGGCCAGGTCATCGGCGTTATTGCTCTGGAGAAAGCAGAAGCAAACTACTTTACCTTTGAGACCCTGCAACTGGCCACCACCTTTGCCAGCCAGGCGGCTGTGTCGCTTGAGAACGCGCATCTCTACGAAGATAGTCTGCGGCGCGCCGCGGAACTGGACGAGCGTTCACAGCGACTGGCCCTGCTTAACCGTCTCTCCTATGAGTTAAGCGGTTCTCTGGATGAGGGGCAGATTCTACGTCTGACCGGTGAAGAATTGTGGAAAGCGCTTTCGGCAACGCGTCTGGCGGCGGTTTCCTTCGGGCGCAACCAGGAGCCGCTGCTGCGCGTTGCCCTGCCAGAACAGGAGGCTGAGCAACCTGCGGTTTTGCCGCCGGCGCCTCTCTTCCGGCGGTTGAGCGAATCGATGGGCATCTTCGTTGCTGAGGATGTCAGTACGGAGCCGGACCTGGCGCCGCTGGCGGATTTTCTGGCTGATACGCGTTCTTTGCTGGTTCTGCCGCTGGCCAGTGGTACGAATTTGCGGGCTTTGTTCTTTGTTCAAATGGCGCATCCCTATCGCTTCTCGGCGGCAGAAATTGAACTGGCGCGCACGATTTGCAACCAGGCGGCCATTGCCCTCGAAAACGCCCGCCTGTATCAGTCCACGGTCGCGACGGCTGAACGGCTGGCTACCATCAACCGCGTTTCGTATGAAATGAGCGCCAGTCTCGATCCGGAGGAAATCTATGCCGCCATTCACCGCGCCACCGCGCAACTGATGCCGGCGGAATCCTTCGTCATCTCCCTGTTGGATGAGGCGACGGGAGAAATTGAAGGCGTTTACCTGATGGATCCAGGCGGGCGGGCGCCAGTGGTGCGCTTGCCGCCAGGGGAGGGTTTGAGCGGTCGCGTCATCGCCACTGGCCAGCCGTTGTTGATCGGCGATGCGGCGGAAGTGGAAGCATTGGGTGGGCGTACTTTTGGCGAAGGTCAGCCGCGTTCCATTGTCGCTGTCCCAATTATGTTGGGTGAAAAAGTCATCGGTATGCTTTCGGCGCAGAGTTATCGTCCGCATGTTTATACCGAGGAGGATCAGCAGATTTTGAGCATTCTGGCCAACCAGGCCGCGGTTGCCATTCAAAACGGTCGTCTGTTTGCCGAAACGCGCCGTCTGGCGGACGAACTGGAGCAACGCGTCATCGAACGTACGGCGGAACTGGCGCGCGAGCAGCGGAATACTGAGACTCTGCTGCGCATTCTGACGGAGGCTTCCTCCACGCTGGATATTGACCGCGCCCTCAACCGCACGCTGGCGCTCTTGAACGATGCCATCGGCGCTGAACAAGGCGCAATCTTGATGGTTAACCCGGAAGACAATACCATCCATTACCGCGCCGGTTATGGATATGTGACGCCTGTATTGCACGAGCGTGATCGGGCGACGCCGCTCAAAGTGGGGGAGGGATTAGCCGGCTGGGTTATCAAGAATCGAAAAGCCGTGCTTATTGACGATGTGCGTAAAGATCCGCGCTGGGTAGCCCTGCCGATGAGTTCGCCGCTCCATCGAAGCGTCATCGCCGTACCGCTCATGGTGGGCGAGGACGCCATCGGCGCGGTCATGGTCTTCCATCGCCAGGAGGGATATTTCACGCAGGACCATCTCAATCTGGTGCAGGCAATCGGCACGCAGGTCTCCGTTGCCATCAACAATGCCCAACTCTACGAGCTGATTCGCGATCAGGCCGAACGTCTCGGCAGCATGTTGCGCGTGCAACAGGTGGAAGCCAGCCGGCAGCAGGCCATTCTCGAAGCCGTCGCCGACGGAGTTTTGGTCACGGACGCCTCCAACATCATTACCTTCGTCAATCCTTCGGCGGAACGTTTGCTTGGTCTGGAGAACAGACAAATCGTGGGCCGTTCTCTGGAGCAGTTCGTTGGCCTGTTTGGCAGGGCCGCCCAGACGTGGATGAACACGATTCGCTCCTGGTCCGAGGACCCCTCTACTTACCACGTGGGCGATACGTACGCGGAGCAGTTAAATCTGGATAATGGCCGCATTATTCTGGTGCACCTGGCGCCGGTTATCTGGCGTAACGATTTTCTGGGTACGGTGTCTATCTTTCGGGATATTACGCACGAGGTCGAGGTTGACCGCCTGAAGTCGGAGTTCGTCGCGACCGTGAGCCATGAACTGCGGACGCCGATGACCTCCATTAAAGGCTATGTGGACCTGTTGCTCATGGGCGCGGCCGGCGCGTTAAATGAAAATCAGACTCACTTTCTCGAAATTGTGCGTTCCAATACCGAACGGCTGAGTGTTCTGGTCAACGACTTGCTGGACATTTCCCGTATCGAGGCCGGCCGTATTTCCCTTTCTTTCCAGCCCCTGGACTTGCGGGCGATTGCGGAGGATGTCATCGCCGATGTTTTGCGCCGATCCCAGGAAGAGAACAAGCCGATGGCGGTTTCGCTGGAAGTTGCCGCGGAGTTGCCTGCGGTGCGCGGCGACCCGGAGCGGGTGCGCCAGATTCTTGACAATCTGGTGAGCAATGCTTACCATTACACCCCTGCGAACGGCAAAATCACCGTGGCGATTCACCCGCTGGATGGGGAAGTGCAGGTGGATGTTCAGGATAATGGCATTGGCATCCCCCCAGCGGATCAGGAGCATGTTTTTGAGCGCTTCTTCCGTGGGGAACATCCGCTGGTTCTGGCTACACCGGGCACCGGGCTGGGGCTGTCCATTGTGCAGCAGCTGGTGAAGATGCACGCCGGGCGCATCTGGCTGGAAAGCTCAGGCATTCCGGGCGAGGGAAGCACCTTTTCCTTTACCCTGCCTGTTTATCGCGGCGAGGAGTAATGGTATGGCAAAAATTCTGATCGCTGAGGACGAACGTGATATTCGTGAACTGGTGACCTTTACGCTAAATTTTGCCGGTTATGAGGTTGTGGCGGCCAGTAATGGCGAGGAAGCGGTGCAATTGACCACGCAGGAGATGCCCGATCTGGTCATTCTGGATGTGCGGATGCCGCGCATGACAGGGTACGAAGCCTGCGCCCTGATTAAGAAGAACCCCAAGACAGCGCATATCCCGGTAGTTTTCCTTTCCGCAAAAGGACAGGAATCCGAGATTCAGACCGGCCTGCAGGTGGGCGCGGATGAATATCTGTTGAAACCATTTGCTCCTGACCAGTTGATTGCTCATGTTCAGCGTATGTTAGCGCGCCGTTCCGGTTGAGCAACGGGCGTGCGGCGGTGTTGCATCCTGTGTTCGTGTAGAGAAGACCCATGAGCGTAGTTTTGATTGACGAGCGGATTGTTCATTATGAGGTGCTGGGACGTGGTCGCCCGGTGATCTTTCTGCATGGTTGGGTTGGTTCCTGGCGCTACTGGGTGCCAGCGATGCAAAGCGCGGCCATCGCCTATCGCGCTTATGCCCTGGACCTGTGGGGTTTTGGTGATACCGCCCACGATGCCAGCCTGTATGCTTTGGAGCAACAGGTCAATCTTCTGGATCGCTTTTTGCAGGAACTGGGCATCATCAAAGTCGCTCTGGTCGGTCACGGCCTGGGGGCAGTGGTGGGCGCGCTCTTTGCCCAGCGTTTGCCGGCGATGGTGGACCGCATGATGCTGGTCGGCTGCCCGCTGGAAAACGAGGCGGTCAATGGTCGTTTGCGCAGCGCTCCGCCGGCGGAACTGACAGACTGGTTGCTCAAAAAAGACGAACTGGCCGAACCGGCGCGCGTGGACGCGCTCAAGGCCGACGTCATGGCGATGAGGGTTTCTTTTGAAGCCTTGAATACACTCAACATTCTGACCCTGATTAGCAGTCTGCGCACGCCCTGTTTGCTGGTCTATGGGGAGGGCGATCCGGCAGTCATCCCGCCCAGCGAGGAACGCGCGGCCATCTTCCCGTCCCACGTACACCAGATTGTGCTGGAAAACGCCGGTCATTTTCCGATGCTGGACGAAAGTCCACGTTTCAATCGCCTGTTGACCGATTTCCTGGCGCTTGAATCGGGGGATAGCCCACGCCAGCTGCAACTCAAGGAAGAATGGAAACGACGCGTGCGCTGAGGGGACAGCCGCGAGAGGTGGAATGGCTCAGTACCGGCTTTGTTGTCCGATCCAGCGCGCTGATTCTGCTCGGCGACAGTTGGGGGGAATGATCCTGCCCACGCTGGTTGGCCGGGTGATTGAAACCACGGGCGCGGCTTCCATGACTCGCCTGGTGGCTGCCAGCCTGTCGCTTAACCTGATCGCCTTCGCTTTCTTGCCGCGCGCCCATCGGAGATCGGTTGCTGCTGGCAGCGACGGAACCGCAGCCGCGCTATAATACACCTATGCCAAAGACGTATACCCGTTATGTCTGTCAGGAATGCGGGCGCGTAACCGCGGCCTACATGGGACGCTGTCCACAATGTGGAGCGTACAATTCGATGGTGGAAGAAGTGGTCAGTGAGGAGCCGCTGACCGCGCCGCGCCGGGGCTTGAGCGGTCGTACAACACCACGACGCCTGACGGAAATCAGCACCGAGGCCGAGGAACGCATCCCGCTGCCTATGGGTGAATTCGCGCGTGTGCTGGGCGGCGGCATTGTCCCCGGTTCGATTGTCCTGATTGGTGGCGACCCCGGCATCGGTAAATCCACGCTCCTGCTGCAAATGGCGCTGGACATGGCGGCGCGCCTCAACGTCTTGTATGTATCCGGCGAAGAATCGGAACGCCAGATCAAAATGCGCGCCGAACGCTTGTGCTCTGGCGAGCAATCGTTCCCCAGAAACCTCTTCCTGGTTACCGAAACCAGTCTGGAAGCGATTCTGGAGCACGTTGCCACGCACAAGCCAGATTTGCTCATTGTCGACTCGATCCAGACAATCTATCTGCCCGAACTCGAAACCGCGGCCGGCTCGGTGACTCAGGTGCGCGAATCGGCCAATCGCTTGCGCGAACTGGCCAAATCGGCCGGGCCGACAGTTTTTCTCATCGGCCATGTGACCAAAGAAGGCACTATCGCCGGGCCGCGCGTGCTTGAGCATATTGTGGACACGGTACTCTATCTCGAAGGGGATCGTTTCCAGGCCTATCGTCTGCTGCGCTCGGTCAAAAATCGTTTTGGCGCCACAGCAGAAGTGGGGGTTTTTGAGATGACGGAGCGCGGACTGGTGGAAGTCGCCAATCCGTCAGAGGCTTTCCTGGCAGAGCGCATGGTCAATGTGCCGGGCTCGGCAATTGCGGTGACGATGGAGGGCACCCGTCCCTTGCTGGTAGAGGTGCAGGGGTTGACCAGTCCGGCCCAGTTCGGGAACGCGCGCCGCACCCCCAACGGCGTTGATTACAATCGTCTCCTCATGTTAACCGCCGTGCTGACGCGGCGCGTGGGGTTACGCCTGGCGGAAGCGGATGTCTTCGTCAACGTGGTGGGCGGCTTGCGCATTGAAGAACCGGCGGCTGATTTAGCCATCGCGGCGGCTGTGACTTCCTCTTTGCGCGATACTCCGCTGCGCGCCGACGCGGTGCTGATTGGCGAGGTTGGCCTGGCAGGTGAATTGCGTATGCCGGGCCAGATGCCCCTCCGCTTGCGCGAGGCGGCCAAGCTGGGATTCAAGGCCGCTATCGTTCCCAGGCGGTTGCGGCGCGGTGAACCCTGGCCATCGGACATCGAGGTGCTTGAGGCGCGTTCGCTGCCCCAGGCTCTGGAAATGGCTCTGACCTCGCCGCGCGAATTACCCAAACCCAAAAAAGTAGCCTGAAACGGGAGGTTCGATGGACTTGCAACTTCAAGGCAAACGCGCTCTGGTCACCGGGGCCTCGCGCGGCCTGGGCTTTGCCGTGGCGTTGGGCCTGGCGCGCGAGGGGTGCCAGGTGGCCATTAACGGGCGGAACAAAGCAAACCTGACCGCGGCGGTGCAGCGCCTGCAGCAGGAGGGCGGCGGGGGCGTTCTGGGGCTGGTTGGAGATGTGAGCGAAGTATCCACCCCGGTGCGCCTGGTGGCAGAGACCGCGCATGCCTTCGGCGGTCTGGACCTGCTGGTTACCAACGCTGGAGGACCGCCGGCCGGCGCCTTCGAGTCGTTCACGGAGGAAGACTGGCAGCGCGCAGTGAATCTGGCTTTCCTCAGCCATGTGCGCCTGATACGGGCCGCTTTGCCTTACTTGCGCCAGTCATCTGCGGCCAGTGTGTTGACCATTACTTCGTATGCTGTCAAACAACCGATCCCGAATCTGGTGCTCTCGAACTCGGTACGCGCGGCCACCGTGGGCCTGACCAAATCGCTGGCGCTGGAATTGGGCGCACAGGGCATTCGCTTCAACTCAATTCTGCCGGGCTGGACGGAGACCGAACGCGTGCGCGAATTGATGGCCTTCCGCGCGCGCCAGAATGGTACTACAATTGAAGAAGAATTTGCCCGACAATCTTCGGAAAGTCCCTTGGGACGCATGGCGCGCCCCGCAGAATTTGCCAACGTTGCCGTTTTCCTGCTCTCACCGGCGGCCAGTTATCTGACCGGCCTGATGATCACGGTAGATGGTGGCATGTACAAGGGACTGCTGTAAAACTCACTGCTTCAGGAGGTCTCATGCCAGTCCGCACCATTATTATGGGCGCCGCCGGGCGCGATTTTCACAACTTCAACGTGTTCTTTCGTGATAATCCCGACTACGAGGTAGTTGCATTTACCGCGACCCAGATTCCGGCCATTGCGGGGCGCGTTTATCCCCCCGAACTGGCCGGCGCGCGCTACCCCAACGGCATTCCGATTTATGCCGAAGAGGAACTGGTGGACCTCATCCGCAAACTGGATGTGGAACAGGTGATTTTTGCCTATTCCGATGTGCCGCACGAGTACGTGATGCACAAAGCATCGCTGGTGCTGGCTGCTGGCGCCGATTTTCGTCTGATGGGGCCGCAGACGACTCAGGTGCGTTCGCACAAACCGGTCGTCTCGGTATGCGCGGTGCGTACCGGGTCGGGCAAGTCGCAGACCACCCGTCGCGTGACGCGTATCCTGCGCGGCATGGGCCGCCGGCTGGCTGTTGTGCGCCATCCCATGCCGTATGGCGATTTGCGCCGTCAGGAAGTCCAGCGTTTTGCTACCTACGCCGATCTGGACCGACACGAATGCACGATTGAGGAACGGGAGGAGTACGAACCGCATCTGGACAACGGCATTGTGGTCTATGCTGGCGTAGATTACGAGAAAATTCTGCGTCAGGCCGAACAGGAGGCCGATATCATTGTATGGGATGGGGGCAACAACGATTTCCCCTTTTACGTTTCCGACTTTAAGATTGTGGTCGCTGACCCGCATCGCCCTGGTCACGAAATGGCCTACCATCCAGGGGAGGTCAATGTCCGTCAGGCGGATGTCATTGTCATCAATAAGGTGGACACAGCCGACCCGCAGGCAGTGGCGCAGGTGCGCCAGAATCTGCGTATGTTGAATCCGACGGCGACGATTATCGAAGCCGCCTCGCCGCTTTTTGTGGACGATCCGGCAGCCATTCAAGGGAAGCGCGTCCTGGTCATTGAAGATGGCCCAACCTTGACGCACGGCGAGATGGCCTATGGGGCGGCCTATCTGGCCGCGCAGCGCTTTGGCGCCAGGGAAATCGTGGACCCGCGTCCGTTCGCGGTCAATTCCATCGCGGAAACGTACCGCCGCTATCCCAAGACCGGCCCGGTTCTGCCGGCGATGGGCTATGGCAGGCAGCAGATGCACGATCTGGAAGCCACCATTCGCCAGGCCGAGGTGGACCTGATTATCATCGGCACGCCAATAGACCTGACGCGCGTGATCAGGCTCGACAAACCTCATCAGCGCGTGCGGTATGAACTGCAGGAGATTGGCCGCCCAACGCTGGAGGAAGTTCTACAGGCAAAGTTCGGCTAGAAAATGCCGCTTATGGCGGTTTCGGGATTCGGCTTGGCCGTGGGGCGTTACTGGATCACGATCCCGCGACTCTATCGCTTCACTCGGGTTCGAGGGTAGCATTCCCCTCCACGCTATCTGAACAGGAGGTCTCAAAACCGTATGAAAGAAGTCTCTATCCTGTGCAACCGTATACCTCTGAACCTGACTGCCGACAGCGTTCAGTCCATAGACGGTGGTCAACGATTGCGTGGAAGAAACGTATCGGTGACGTTCTCTGCCGCGCCGGCGCGCTATCTCTATTCTGGCTGGCAGTCCTGGTCGTTTACCGGCTGGGTGGATCGGCAACACCCGCTGCGGCCAGCGCGTCCTGTGGGGTTATGGCCGCAGCAAACGGACCCGCGTTATGCGCGCGAACGGCGACCGCATGGGTCCTGGTACGGTGCGGTGGAAATGCCGGATGGCCAGGTCATCTTCCTCGGCGCCCTGGGGCTGGATAGCCATGTCCTGTTGGATGGACAGACCCTGCGTGGCTGGTATGAGGAGGGGGAGGGGGAATGGTGGCTGGCCTGCGGCGAAGAGCGCACGCTTCTGGCGCGTTATGCGGCGCTGTTGGGCGAACGCCTGGGCCAGGGGCGCGTCGCGTCTCCGCCGCGCGTCTGGTGTTCCTGGTACAGCCTGTACACGGAAATCCACGAGGCGCAATTGCTCAAAATTCTCGCCGATGCAGGGGATTTGCCGTTTGACGTTTTTCAGATTGACGATGGCTGGCAGGTCCGCATTGGGGATTGGGAAGCGAATGAAAAGTTTCCTCACGGCATGGCATATCTGGCGGAGCGGATTCGGGAAAGCGGACGCCGCGCGGGTTTGTGGCTGGCCCCCTTGCTGGTTGTCCCTTCGGCTTCCCTGTACCGTCAACACCGCGACTGGCTCTTGCACGATGAGAAAGGTCGTCTGGTCTCTGCCGGCTTCAACTGGGGCGAGCCGCTGTATGCCCTGGATACCACGCACCCGGCGGTGCTGGACTGGCTGGCAGACCTGATGCGGAAAGTTCGCGCCTGGGGATACGATTATCTCAAACTGGATTTTCTCTATGCGGGTGCTCTGCCGGGCAAACGTTATCGCCCTGTGCCGCGCGAAGCCGCCTATCGCCAGGGATTACAGGTCATCCGCCAGGCGCTGGGCGATGCCTATCTTTTAACCTGCGGCGCTCCGATTCTTCCCTCGCTCGGCCTGTGCGACGGCATACGCGTTGGCCCCGATGTGGCTGAGCACTGGACCACCTACCGCGATGATGTGCTGCTGAGGAACTTCACCATTCCCGGCGGGCGCAATGCACTACGTACCACGTTGCATCGCCTCTGGCTCCGGCCACTTGTCCATACCGATCCCGATGTCGTCTATTTTCGTGCCCGCCTTAATCATCTGACGGACGCCCAGAAGGCCCTGTTGCAGGATGTGGCGCAAATTTGCGGTTTTAAGGCCACTTCCGATATCCCGGCCTGGTTGGAGGAGGAAGAGCGTCAGGCATTGCGTCGGTTTTTGGAACATCAGCCCCGAATCGAACAAGTCGGGCGTCATCTCTGGCTGCTGGATGGACGTCTGGTAGATTTTGCGCCTCACATCACCCTGCCGCCGCCTGCGTCCTGGCTGGTCAACCTGCAGGGGGCACTGTTGGGCGCTCTGGCCGACGTTCGCCCCCTTTACCGCCTTTTCGATAGCCTGGGCCGCGCGCAGTGGCGCAAGACGCAAGAAGCCAACCCGGTTTGAAGCCGGGGCCTGGCCCTCGACAACCTGCTCTTTCGCGCCTTACTTCTCCTGCTCGCGTCAGAGGCGCCGGGCGGCAAAAAGGTAACTATTTAGCCCTGTCTCAAAACTGTTGTGGATGTCAGGGCGAGGGCGTTCTCTGCCCGAAGCAATCCCCCGGTAATTGGGAGGCTGCTTACCTTGAGACTCGCAAGGAGATTGCTTCGGCGGCTATCGCCGCCTCGCAATGACAAGGGACAGGTAATCTAACATTGTCGAGGTAGTTACCACTCGCTTAGGGAAGCTGGCCTTTGAGATCATGATTGGTATGAATCTTGCCGGGCCATCTCAGCGCAAGTGCGAAATACCGCCTTGCCCGGTTACATCATCTTTGCTCTGGGGAAGGAACCAAAGACGCGCAACATCAAGGCATACTCGGCCAGGTTATCGAGGGCACGCTGTACCTTCTCTTCTTGCGTGGAGCCGCAAAAATCCAGGTAAAACAGATATTCCCAGGGTTTACCGGCCAGCGGACGGGACTCGATCTTGGTCAGGTCAATCTCGCGCAGAGCAAAAACGCTCAACGCTTTGAACAATGCTCCCGGCTGGTTGCGCAGCGTGAAGACGATAGAAGTCTTGGCTTCCCCATCGGGAATGACCGGCTGGGGCGCGATGACCAGAAACCGGGTATAGTTTTCCGCGTTGTCCTCAATGTTCTCCTGAAGAACCTGCATCCCGTAAATTTCGGCTGCCCGGCGCGAGGCAATCGCTGCCATCGTCCGCTCGCCAGATGCCTTGAGCAATTTCACGCTCCCGGCGGTATCGTACACCGGCTCGGTCTTGACGCCCATCTTGCGCAAAAAGGCCGCGCATTGTCCCAATGCCTGAGGGTGACTGATGACTTTCTGAATCGCCGGGGCTTCCACGCCGGGGAAAGCAATCAGGCAATGGCGCACGCGCAGAAAATATTCGCCGACGATGTACAGATTATGGCGCAATAACAAATCATAATTCTGATGAACGCTGCCGGCCAGCGAATTCTCGATAGGAATCAGACCGGCCTCGCACACGCCATCCGTCACCCGGGCAAAAACGTCCTCGAACGTTTCGCACGGCAAGGTTTCGACCTCGCCAAAGTACCCGTAACAGGCCTCCTCTGAAAACGCCCCCGCTTCACCCTGAAACGCAACTTTCATGACAACCTCCTCCGATGCTGTTCCGCTTGCCGGAGCACTGCCCGCCGTGAGCAATCTCATGGCGGCCTATCCCTGACGGACGCGCACGAACTTGCGCTTGCCTGCCTGCAACACCCCTGGATGCGGAAACGGAACGTCACCCTTATCCAGCGTTTCGCCATCCAGCCGCACGCCGTGTTGGGCAATCAGCCGTCGCCCCTCGGACTTGCTGGACACCAGACCGGTCTCCAGCAAAACGTCCAGTACCGTTTCTCCAGCGCGCAGGACGTATTCCGGCATAGTCTCGGGTAAGTCTTTCTGCTGGAACAGGCGCACGAAGGCCTCCTCTGCCTGCTGCGCTTCGGCCTCGCTATAGAAAACACTGACGATTTCGCGCGCCAGTTTCATCTTGGCATCGCGCGGGTGGAGTTTGCCATCGGCCAGTTCGCGCTCGATGTGCTCGATTTCGGCCGGCGTCCAGCGTGTTACCAGACGGAAGTACTTGCCCATGGCAAAATCGGGAATGGACATGACCTTGCCGTACATATCCTCGGCGTTGGTATTGATGGGGATGACATTGCCGGTAGATTTCGACATCCGTTGCACGCCGTCGGTGCCGGGCAAAATGCCGCAAATGATACCTACCAGCGGCTTCTGTCCCATCACTTCCTGCAACTTTCGCCCGGCAACGATGATATTGAACAGTTGATCGCGTCCACCCACCTGGACGTCGGTCTGCAAGGCGACGGCGTCATACCCCTGCATGAGGGCGTAGAACGTTTCGTGCAGGAAAATCGGTTCGCCGGCCTCTAACCTTTTGGCAAAGTTTTCCCGTGCCAGGAATTGCTGTACGGTAAAATTCTGTCCCAGCCGAATCAGGTCCACCAGCGTCAGTTTCGAGAGCCATTCGCCGTTATAACGAATCTTCGTTTTCTGCCGGTCGAGAACGCGGAAAGCCTGTTCCGCGTAGGTGCGGGCATTCTCGGCTACCTGCTCCTCGGTCAGAATCGGGCGTGCCTTATTTTTGTCCGAAGGATCGCCAACCAGCGCCGTGTAGGTGCCAATCAAGAAGGTGACCTCATGGCCCAGGTCCTGGAACTGGCGCAGTTTGCGCATGGTAATCGTATGACCGAGGTGCAGATCGGTCGAGGTTGGATCGTAGCCGCAATAGACTCGCAAAGGGCGTCCCTCGCGCGCGGCCTCTACCAGCCGTTGACGCAGTTCCTCTTGCATGGCGGCGCGCAGGTCATCATCGCCATAATCTGTGCCTTGCATGAGCAAAGCAACCTGCTCGTCAATGGATAGTCCAGACATAATCGCTCTCTCCAGGGCAGGGATTTTCAGAATTGTACTGTTGTTCGGCGTAATTGGTCAAGCACCTGTTGCAAATCGGGTGGCAGAGGGGCTTCAAAGCAACGCGGCTGCGTTTCTCCCGGCAGGGTAATGGTCAGCCGCGCCGCGTGCAGGAAGTGGCGTTCCAGCGGCAGCGTGGGCTTGCGCCGCCCGTAGACGGTATCGCCGGCCACAGGACAACCCAGGAATGCCAGATGCAGCCGTATCTGATGGGTCCGTCCGGTCAGGGGGCGTACTTCCAGCAGGGTGTGCTGCGGGAAACGCTCCAGCGTGGTGTACTCGCTGACGGCCGCGCGTCCTTTACCGACCGGCAGAATCGCCATTTGCTTGCGCTGACTGGGATGACGGCCAATGGCGGCCTCAATGCGCCCTTGCGGCGTCGGCGGCGCGCCATCTACCAGCGCCCAGTAAATCTTCACCACGCGTCGCTCTTTGAATTGTTCCTGCAGCCAGCGTTGCGCCCGTTCGGTTTTGGCAATCAGCAGCAGGCCTGAGGTGTCCTTGTCCAGGCGGTGAACGATGCCGGGGCGCTCTTCGCCGCCAATGCCTTGCAGATCGCCGGCGTATCCCAGAATCGCGTGAACCAGCGTGCCGCTATCGTGGCCCGGTGCCGGATGGACGACCATGCCGGCCGGTTTGTTGACCACAATCAAATCGGCGTTTTCAAAGATGATGTCCAGGGGAATTGTCTCTGCTGTCAGGTGACTTGGGCGCGGCGGTGGGAGGTGTACCGTGACGCGTGTGCCCGGCGTCAGTTCGAGGCCGGCTTTGGTGGCCGGGCGGTCATTCACGCTCACGAGTCCCTCGCGAATCAGGGCCTGAATGCGGCTGCGCGAAAGGTCTGGCAGGCGCGCCGCCAGGAACACATCCAGCCGGGTCCGCCCGCCGCTTCCTTCGTAGATGAGCGTTTCGACCCGTTCATCCATTGTCGCCCTGCTCGCCAGTTGCCATCCTCCGGCGCGACCAGCGTTTCTCCACCTCGTGCCCCAACAACAGCACGATGACGCTGATCGTGATACTGCTATCGGCGATGTTGAAGACCGGGAATGAGCCAACGGAAATAAAATCGGTGACCTGGCCCAGCGTCAGGCGGTCAATCAGGTTGCCAACGGCGCCGCCTAACTGCAACCACATGGCCACGCGCCAGGCCCATTCGCCGGGACTCAAACGAGGGTAGTAGTAAAGGATCAATGCCGAGGCAAGGATAGCCAGCACAGTGAAAACTGTCCCCCAACCCGGCAACATCCCAAAGGCAGCGCCGCGGTTATACCAGTGCACAATCCTGGCATAAGGCAGCAACCACTCCCACGGTGCCCAAACGCTCCCTGGCGGCAGCAAGGTGCGCACCAGCCACTTGGTCCACTGGTCAAGGGCAGTGATTACCCCTGCCATCGTCAGCAAAATGGAATATTCGCGCAGCCAGAAATGCCAGGGTCGTTTCATGAGGCGTGTCCTGTGGGAGAAGTGTCGGTGATATAAAGGCGCGGCACGCGCGTATTGATGTTCGTCAAAATCTCGTAGGGAATCGTGCCGGCCCATTCTGCCAGGTCTTCGGCAGTGATGCGTTCGCCATTTGCTTCGCCGAGCAAAATGACCTCGTCGCCGTTGTAGGCGGAGTCTTGTTCAATGTTGACCATCATCTGATCCATGCAGATTCGCCCCACCTGCGGGTAACGCTTCCCGTGAATAATGACCTGCGCCTGATTGGACATACTGCGGAAATACCCGTCTCCATAGCCAACCGGGATGGTGACCACGCGCACCGGATGGTCAGATTGCCAGGTCGAACCGTAACTGACCGGATGCCCTGGCAGGACAACCTTAAAATAGACGACCCGCGACTTCCAGGTCAACGCCGGCTTGACTTCCACCGTCCGTGCCACCTGACGTGAGGGATAGACCCCATAGAGCAAAATGCCGGGGCGTACCATGTCGAGATAACTTTCGGGCAATTGCAGGATGGCTGCCGAATTCGCGATATGGCGCATGGGCGGCGGCAGGCTGTGGCGTTCGTAGAAACGCAGCACCTCGTGAAAACGCTCCAGTTGCAGACGGGCATGACTCAGGTCGGCGGAATCGGCGTTGGCGAAGTGAGAGTAAATGCCTTCCACCTCTACGTGTCGGCAACGCAAGGCGGCTTCTTGCAGGGTATGGGCATTGTAGTAATGAACGCCGATGCGTTCCATGCCGGTATCAATCTTGAGGTGCACGCGGGCTTTTCGTCCCATTTGTGCCGCGACCGCGTCAATCTGCTCCAGGCGTTCTACCGAGGAGGCGGTCAGGGAAAGATCATGCTGTAAATAGCTCGGAATCTGATTGCCCCAGATTCCCCCCAGCACGACAATCGGAGCGGTAATGCCCAGTTCGCGCAGGAAAATGCCCTCCTCCAGAACAGCCACACCGAGGGCATCGGCATAGGGCGCCAGGTATTTTGCCACCTCTCCCAGACCATGCCCGTAGGCATTGGCTTTGACGATAATCATCACTTTCGCCGGGGCAACCCGCTGGCGAATGGCTTCGAGATTCTGGCGCAGACGCGGCAGATTGATCTCCGCCCAGGTGGCGCGCATGCTGCTGCGCGTGGCGATTACTGGTTGATGGATGAGCATGGTATGTATTTTACCCGATTGCGCCGCTTTCTTCTCCCCATGCTACCACGACGGCCGCGGCCATTTCGCGACTGTGCGTCAGGCTGACCGACCAGCAGGTCAAACCCAGCTGGCGCGCCTGGCGCGCGGCGCGACCATGCAACTGTACCCGGGGCGCTTCGAACTCGTGGCCTGCAATTTCGATTTCCAGCCAGCCAACCGGGCCGATCCCTGTCCCAAGCGCTTTGGCGACAGCCTCTTTGGCGGCAAAGCGCGCGGCCAGCGATTCGGCCCTGCCGGCGCAGGCCTCTACCTCCACGGGAGTAAACAGACGTTTCAAAAAACGTTCGCCGTGCCGTGCCCAGGCCGCCTGAATACGTCCGATTTCAATCAAATCAATCCCTGTGCGCAAAATCATCCGCAAATCCTCAGCAAGAATGGTCTCTGATGCTTATCGTCCGGCGGTTAACTGGCTGGAAGCAACCGCATTTTCGTTGGCAATGACGATCTGGGAGCCTCGCTGCAGGGTTCCCTGGCGTGCCGCCTCGCCGTTGTGAGCAACCCAGCCTTCCAGATCGAATGCCAGTGCTCCATCGGCCGGAATCCACTCCCCATTATACCTGCGCGCAATATGGACATGTGTACCGGTGGCATAACCGCCTTCGCACGAAGGGAATCCGATTGGCTCTCCCGCGTGGAGATGAGCGCCTGTGGCAACGCGCCCCTGGGTCGCCACGTGCAGGTAGAAGATAACCCAGCCCGTGCGTTCGTCGCCATCGCCATCCAGATCAAGGACGACGATGCCGGGTGCACTCCGTGCCACCACGCCATCGGCCACGGCTACCACCGGCTGGTCGCTGGGCTGACAGCCGGCGCTGAGGGCAGAAGGAGCGAAGTCCAGCGCCGCCCAGGGATATAACGCCTCCTGCCCCCAGGGATTATGCGGGCCACTGGTGTATGCCCAGGTCTTGCCGTCGGAAAAGGGCAGGCGCAGCGCCGGTTGCGTCAGGCTGACGGGAATATGCGGCGTATCCGCCGCCCAGGGATCGCCGAACAGGAGACGGTAAGTGCGGGCGATCCCCGCGGGACCGACAGCCTGTTCATAGGAGGTCCGGTCATGCTGGCGCGAGAAGTAGTATTGCAGGGCCACGCTGGCCGCGTTCTGCCAGGGGTCTGGTCGTTCCAGACGACCGTCGGGATGTTCAAACTGGGTCAGAAGTCCGCTGCGCCAGCCATAATAGCCATGATTGAGCATATTGGCCGCCCAGACCAGTTGCAGGTAGAACCCCCGGTAATAGTCGCTGGGGTAACCTAGCAGATAGTCCGTGTCCGGCAGTTCGGGGCGGGAAAGCGCCCCGCTCTCATATTCCAGCAGGGCCAGGAGCAGACGGGGGCTGATACTGAAGTTGGTTGCCACGTAGTCCACAATTTGGGCGCCGTTACGCATGGCGCCACCGGCGTATTGACGGAAATCCTTCAACCAGCCCGGCTGACCGGCAACGAAGCGGACGGTATCGAACCCAACCACCGCCGGGCCGTTGACGTACAAACTATCGGGCAAAATCTTGAACGGCGTGCCCCACAGGGGTAAATAGTATATGGGGATTTTCATGGGCATTCCCGGCGGCATGGTGGTAGCATCGTCGGGGATTTCCGGGTTGGCGGCGCGGATTTCGGCGATGGTGGTGTTGAAGTGCGCGGCCAGGGCCGGCAACGTATCGCCGCTCTGGGCCTGGTAATCCACCAGTTCACCGGGCGCGTACATGGGCCGTTTTGGTAGAGGGGTATCGGTCGCGAGCGGCAGCGGCGAAGCAGTGGGCGGGGGTAAATCTGGCTCAGCCTGAGACGAGGCGCAGGCCGCCAGAAGAACGGAAAGGACGGCGGCGAGAAACTTTCTGTAAGGGGAAACCGTACCGTTCACGGACTTCTTTCTGACGCGGCGGGCGCGCGGTGAAGGAACAGCGCAGCAACGCTGTGAGCGATTATCTGCGCATCCGGGCCGCAAAAAACATTCCTCCGGCCATGCCGGCTATCGAGCCAGCGAAGACCAGGCCGGCCAGAATCAGGGCGAAACAGACAAGCAGGGGAAGAAAGAGGGCATCGCTGCCGTGCATCAGCATGTAGTACTCTTCTGGCGTGAGGCCGATCGTTTCAGAGAGGTAATATTGGGCGATGTCAAACACGGCGGTTGCCAGACTGGCAAGGAAGGCCGCGATGAAACCGCCTATCCCTGTTGTGTGCAGGGAGGCTGGATCGGCTTTGTAAGCGAAGTAACCGTAAAGGTAACCGGTCAGGAACAGAACCAACATTCCCAGACCGCACCAGCGCACAGCCGAGGGCACAAGCGACCGCGTGTACAGCGACGGGTTCAGGATGACGGTCAACAACGAGATGCCGACCATGATTGCTGCGCCAATGCTGCCGGCTTTCAGAATAGCGATAGGTTTCATCGTGAAGTTCTCCTCTCTGGGTATCTGGGTTGACTTGCCTGATCCGGCCGGGGGGAGCCGCTTCAGGTAACATTCCATGTACGCTGTCGGCGTCTTTTCGTTTCCCGGCCACCGCAAGGGAACTGGCGCTTACAGGCAGGCGAACGATTTGCGGTGCAGCGGACAATACCCCAGGCGTCGAATGGCAGCGCGATGGAACGGCGTGCCGTACCCTTTGTGGCGGGCAAAACCGTAGCCGGGGTAGCGCGCGTCGAGGTCGCGCAGGAGGGCATCGCGGCTGGTCTTGGCCAGAACCGAGGCGGCCGCGATGCTGAGGCTGCGTTGATCGCCTTTGACCAGGGCGATCTGTGGCAAGTCAACCTCACGTAGCAGGAGGTAGTCGGTTAACAGCCACTCAGGTGGAGGGGAAAGCGATTCCAGCGCGCGCTGGGCCGCCAGGCAGGTGGCGGCGACGATGCCAAGCGCGTCAATTTCCCCGGCGGAGGCGAAGCCAACGCTCCAGCTTATGGCGGCCTGACGGATGCGCACCGCCCAGTATTCCCGTTCCGCAGGGGTCATTTGTTTGGAATCACGCACCCCTGCCAGTCGCTGGGTAAGCGAGGCCTCTGCCGGCAGAATGACAGCCGCCGCTGCCACCGGGCCGGCCAGCGCGCCTCGGCCGGCCTCGTCCACACCGGCCAGATAGCGAAAGCCGGCCTCCCATAACGGTTGTTCGCAGGCCAGCGTGGGCGGGTCAACCCTGGCGGTCATAGAGTCCTCGGCGCAGATTGCGGCGGATGAGGAGCAAGTCAAGGAACATATGCCAGGAGTCGCGCAAGACGTTGACGCGACTATCGGCGTTAAAGTACCAGGAGATAGGGATTTCTACAATGGAGTAATGGCGCCGGCGGGCAATTGCCAGGACTTCAACGTCAAATGACCAGCCGTTTAACGTCTGGTAGCGGAAAATATCTTCTGCGACTTCGGCGCGAAAGCACTTGAAGCCACACTGCGTATCCTGCAAGTCGGGCAAGAGCAGGAGGCGAATCAGAAGATTGAAAACGCGCCCGCTCAGGTGACGGTAAAACGGTTCGTGGTAGCGCATCGCCCCCGGCGCCTCGCGCGAGGCGATGGCAATATCTGCCAGGCATTGGGGCGGAAGAAAGCGGTTGATTTCCGTGACCGGCATGGAAAAGTCTACATCTGCGGCAAAACGGTATTGTCCGTGCGCGGCCAGCATGCCCCGCCGTACCGCGCGCCCCTTGCCGCGCTGGTCTTCGTGCAGGATACGCAACCACGGACGACTGGAGAGATAGTTACAGGCAATCGCCAGGGTGCGGTCGGTGCTGCCATTGTCTACGACCACAATTTCAGCCGGATATGGTTGCTCGCGCAGGAACGCGGTCAACTGCTCCAGCGCTGGCGGCAGGCGCTTTTCTTCATTGTAAACGGGAAGGATAACGGAGAGAAATGGCGTTTCCAAGCGGCTTTATCCAGGAGGTGGTTGGCAGAATGTCGCAGTCCTCAAAGCAAGGCAAGGGTCAATGCGGATTGGAGGTCCCGCATCTTGATGTCAGGGAGCGAAGTAGGGCCAGAGCAAATAAGCGGCCACGGCGAAGATAGCGCACTGAATCACGACCAGCAGCAGGATGACGATGACCTGCCCGGTCGTCATTGAGCGGCGTCGAACGGCTGGAGCAGGCCGGACAGAAGCCGCTCGCGCGGCAGGCCGCACCGCAACAGCGACAGGCTGGGGCCGGGCAGGGGCGGAAATTGCTTCGCCGGTGGACGCTTCCTCCATGAATTGAAAGCCAAGATCCAGCCGCTCGGCCTCCGGCGCGGGCGCAGACGGACTCTCGTTCGGCGGCATCTCCGGGTAACGATCAAAAGGGGAAGCAGCAGGAGCCTCAGGCAGAACGGCTGGCGTTTCTGGCGCAGCGTCAGGTTGCAGATCAGGCGGCAAAGCGAAGGGCGGCACGTAAGGTTCGGCTGACGCGGCTGGCGCCGGCGGTGTGGCCGAGGTGACGGGAGCAGCCGGCGCTTTGAACTGTGGCGTGGGCGGTGGCAGAGGATTCAAAAGGCGGTTGACGATTTGCTGGACCCTTTCGGCACCCAACACCACCCGCCCCTGGGAAATCGAAACCGCAAAGCGCTCCAGCGCGTCCCGCTGGACCACGCGCACGATGGGACGGGCGCTTTCGACAATCAGGCCCGGATCGGCGCACAGTAAGACTGCTTCAACGGGGGGTAAATCGCTAAAGCCTTGTTTTTGCAGGTAAACCTGCACTGCCCGTCCCAGACGGGCCGTTCGCCGCAGCAGGTTGACCCGTGCCGGGCGAAAACTTTCTCCCTCGATCGGCCCCCATTCTTCTCCCCGCGCGCGATAGGTGCCGCGCAGGGGAGTAACATACAGGACGTAAATGCCGGTTGGCCCGACCAGAATGAGCGGAATCTCAATGTCCAGTCCGGCCAGCGTAATGTTACGCAAGAGCGTGTACCCGCGTGCCAGGCCTTTCTCCAGGGCTTCAATGGCTACTGCCTGGGCTTCCACCTCCTTCAACCAGGATGCGCCATATTTCCACATGGCTTTCAGGCGGTCTGTGGCGCTGATTTGACCATCCTGGAAAAAGGGGGTGCGGTCAATGAGTTTCATAGGCAGTTCCTGGCAAGGAGGGGCGTGCCATGTTACAGGAGCGGCGTATTGGCCAGATTGTCCCTGCTGGATTCCAGACCAGCCAGAACAATAGCCTCTCCCACCAGTTTTACGGAAGCGCCGGTTTCGAAATTGTTTCCCAGGTACGGCTGCCGTCGGCCGGTGAGGACCTTTTGGCCCTTTTTGAGGCGCTCCCACAGTTGCGCGCGTGAGAGAAGCAGACAGTCTGACCAGACGTTACCGCGCCGTTCGTGGGCACGCACAAAGGTGATGTGACCATCGGAAGTGTAACGAACTGCTTCGATAATTATATCTGGCTTCTTGGTGCGCGGCATGGTTATCCTCCGGCGCTAATTTTACCGAGATTGGGATATTCGCGCAAATGTTCATCCTGGCGTCCTGTCGCCTGTGCCTCATCCGCTGCCGGCAGGGCGCAGGTCGCGCAGGTTAAGTTGCAGCGCGCTGCGACCGTTGTATTCGTTGACCTCAAAGGTATACAAAATATCAATCTGACCGGGCAATTGATCGGCCAGAGGCCCCATTTGAAAGCCAATGGCATCGAAGGTCAGCCAGCCGTCTGTGATGGTGAGCTTGAGGTGCTTTCCCTCGCTCCCCACGGTGCGCGCGCGTGTCACCCGCACATTGCGTGTGACAAAGACGGCTTCTGGATTGCCATAGCCGGTTGGTTGCAGGGCCTCCAGTTGTTGCAACAGTTCCGGTTTCAAGGCGGCAAGGGGCAATTCGGCATCTGCATACAGGGTCTGTTTCAGGTCTTGACCGGACAGTTGTTCGTTGACGATGGCCTGCAGGCGTTCTTGCAGAGCCGCCAGATTTTCGTTGCGGACGGTAAAGCCGGCGGCTGAGGCGTGACCGCCATGACGCAGCAGCAAGTCCTGGCAGCGGTCGAGTGCCTGAGTGATGTGGAATTCCGGGATTGAGCGGCAGGAGCAGCGCGTTGTCTCGGCAGCCATCTGCCCGACGATGGCCGGGCGGTAGAATTTTTCCACCAGCCGCGCCGCGGCCAGACCTACCACGCCGGGGTTGAACTCGGGATGCACCGCAAAAAGGAGCAGCGGCTGGGGGTCTTTGGCCAGGGCCAGTGCTTCTGCTTCTTCTTGAATTTTGCGCGTCAGTTCCTGACGCTGACGATTCTGGAGGTTGAGCTGCTGGGCAAGTTCGGCTGCGCGCGGCGCGTGGGAGGTGGTCAATAATTCATAGGCGGCCAGTGCTGTGTCCAGGCGACCGGCGGCATTGAGGCGCGGCCCGAGGATGTAGCCAATGGTTGTGGCCGAGACGCGCGCCAGCGGAATCTCCGCTACAGCGGCCAGGGAAAACAGACCCTGACGGCGGGTTTGGGCAATCTCGCGTAATCCCTGACGGACCAGGGCGCGGTTTTCGCCGGTCAACGGCGCCAGATCGGCTACTGTACCCAGCGCCACCAGGTCAAGGAAATCTTCCGCGCGTAACGCGGTTATGCCGGCCTGATCGTCCAGGAGCGCCTGAGCCAGTTTGTAGGCGATGCCTACGCCGGCCAGGTCTTTGTCGGGGTAAGGGTCCTCTGGCTGTTTGGGGTTGAGCACGGCTACCGCCGGCGGGATAGTCTCCGCCGGAGTATGGTGGTCGGTAATGATCAGGTCCAGCCCTATCTGGCGTGCATAGTGCGCTTCTTCCTGGGAGCGAATGCCGCAATCTACCGTAATCAGCAGCGAGATTCCCTCGGCGCGCAGGGTGGCCAGGGCCTCTTTATTCAGGCCGTACCCTTCCTCAAAGCGGTTAGGGATGTAGGGGCGGACGTTCGCGTGCAATGCGTGGAGCGTTTGCACCAGTAACGCCGTGGCGGTCACGCCATCTACATCATAATCGCCGTAAATGGCGATGGCTTCTCTATCGTTAATGGCGCGGCGGATGCGGGCGACAGCGTGCTCCATGCCCAGCATCTGGTAGGGATCGGTGGAGAAAGGCGGTTCGGCCTGTAAGTAGGCGCGCGCCGCACTCGCGCTGGCATAGCCGCGATTGTAGAGCAATTGTTGCAGTACCGGCGGAAAAGCAGCCAGCGCCGCCTGCGCAGAAGGGGGCAGAGGAGGGGCAATCATCCAGCGTTTCGAATGGTTCATGGGAAACATCGCCGGGATGGTGATCGATTAGTGGCAGATAAGCACGGGGCAGCGAGCCTCACGCAACATGAAGTTGACCGCGCTATCCAGCAAGACCTCGCGCCATGTCGTTCCGCCATAACTGCCCATGATGACCAGGTTGACGCCGTACTCATTGACCAGCCGTGGCAGCACGGCTTTGCTTTCCTCGCGGATCAGATAGCAGGCCTGCACCTCGTGCAATTCCAGATAGGCGCGTGCGCTATCCTGCACGGAGGCAGGAATACGGCCATGATCGGTAGCGGTCAATACGGTGAGGCGGGTTTTCCAGACTTCAGCCAGATAAGCGGCAATGAACAGGGCCTCGTGGGCGTTCTCGCTGCCGTCGAAGGCCAGCAAGGCATTGTCCAGGGGGCTGATCGCGCCGGGCACGGCCAGGACAGGTCTGGCGGCGCGGCGAAGGATCGTCCGCAGGCCAGAGCGCAGCGCCGAAAGTCCCGGCAGTGGGGGGTGAGCCACGTTCAAGACGATTAAATCGGCCAACAGGGCATGTTGACGGATCGCTTCGGCGACTGCGCCGCTCCGAATGGCCAGATTGCCGTTCACGCCGGCCTCCTGACAGCGTTGCTGGAAGCGATGCTGCAGGGCGTGCACTTTCGCCTCGTCCTGTCTGGCGTGGCGGGGAATGATATGCAGGCCGTGCAGATCGGCCTGTTCAATCCGCGCAATGTGAATGGCCTGTTCGAGCGCCTGCCAGCTTTCCTCCGTGCCGGTGATCGGGACAAGAAGTTCGCGGAACAGGCGGTCGAGGTAGCGATCCGACATTTTTTCCAGGCGATACTGGCCGGGCTGTGTTTCGAGTGTTTCCAGGCGCGGGTTTTCGCGCGCGGCCAGTTCAAGGGCGGCGGCCTCAGGACGCACTGACCAGCCGGTTTCACTTTCGAGTTCCGCACGATGCTCCGATACCCACAGGTAGAGGTCGGTTTCCGTGCGACCGGGGAACCAGCGCAACAGGCCGTGTTCGCGGATTGGCTCGACCACCGGCAGGTAGACGGTGTCATACCAGTGGGCGACGGCTTCGTCCCAGGCAATCTCGCGCCGGAAGTCAATGCCCATGAAGTAACGATGAACTTCGATATGTTCGAGCAGTTTTTGATACTGACCGGGGACCGAAACGCTTAAATCGGCTTCCGGGCGTAATCGTTTGAGGCCGGTCTTTTCCAGAAAATCGGCGTATTCCGCTTTGATGATCAGGTCATCGGGGCTGATATCCGGTGTCAACGGGATGTCGGTTTTGACTTCAATGACGTGAGCCTCGATGGTTTTGAAGCCGGCCTGCCGCGCCGCCGAAACGCGGTGATTGCCATCGAGGACGAAGTAAACCTCGCCAACCTTGTATACGTCAATGGGGGGGATGCCGCCGCTGGCCGGGTCTTCCATCATGGCTCTGATCTGCGCCCAACGGCGCTGCGTTTCGTCTTTGCGGGGCAGGAAATCGCGTGTGAAGTCACTGTAGCGGCCAACACTGCCTACAATGGCGTCGAGAGGAATTTCCTGAATGCCGCGCTCGTAGCGGGCATGCAATTTCAACTTTTGCGCCACTTCATCGTAAGAAAGCAGTTCGTTCGGTTTGCCGGTCAGGCGCGCCACAAGTTCGCGCAGGGCCGCTTTGCGGCGCGCGTTCTGGAAGTCGGTTAGCGCCGACTGATAATACGTGTCGCGTAAGGACATGGTCACGGGGCTTATTTCTCGTCGGGCTTGGGGCCGCTGCTGCGAATGTTGACGAATTTCTTCAAGATATCGAACCAGAACGGCGCACCCTGAGCCGCCGCGGCGCCGCTGATCAACATGCCCAGCACCTTCACCAGCCAGCCAACCCAGTGCTCCGCGTCCAGCGGGGGGACATTGGTGAGGGGATAACATACCCTGCCGATGGGTACCCCCATGATATGAGTCGGCGCGCCATCTGCCGCATACTCGGAAGAAGAATAGGGATGACAGGTCACATTATCCTGACGGGGAATAGGGTCGTTTACCCAACCGACCGGCAGAGTCAGATCGTGCAGCTGGTCCTGCAGGGCTTTGACCGTTACCACCGGGCTGACAACAGGCATGCCTTCTTCCTCTGCGCCCTGCGATTGTTGCTGGACGTAGGCTTCGGCCTGGGCGACGATGCTCTGACGCAGGGTGGGTTCGCGCCACAGAGAAGTGGCAATGTTGACCGAATCAATGTTCAGGAAAAGAGCCAGCAGCAGACCAACCAGGAAGGAGACAGTCTGTACTTTGCGTTTGTAAAGACCGCTGAGACGGTCCATGGTATCGTTGAACCATTTCTCGACGTTCTGTCGGGCTACCGCCAACGCCTGTTCGCCTTCGGAGACATACTCTTCCACTCCTGCCAGCAGCGCGCCGAGCGTGCGCTGCACCTGAGCGTGGGGATACATTGCCTCTAGAGCCAGCAGGCCCAGGCGTACCTGACGCAGCGTCAGGTTGACGGCCTGACCACCCGCCTCCATCTTCAACTGTTCTTCGAGCAGCGATTCATAGTAGGCGTGAATCGCGGGGATGGCGGCATCCAGAACCTCTTGAAGTTCAGGGTAACGCTCGCGATATTCCTGCAAGCGCGCTTTCAGGGTATCCAGGGCGGCCTCGCCGAAGGAGGAAGAGGCCAGTTCGCGAGCCGTGGCAATGATGGTGTTCCAGTCCTCTTGAGCCAGTTTCCGTTGTAGCGGATCGTCGAGGCGTTCCAGTTCAGTTTCGATGGCCTCGAAGGTCTGGCGCAAAGGGAAGGCTTCGGTGCCGGCGGTGACGGCCAGGTCGAAGAGCGCCAGGGCGAATTTATCCGCTGGAATGAACGAGGGCAGCAGCGGTTTCCCGTCCTTGCGTTTTTGGGAAAGGCTGATGATGAGAGGATGGTGGTAGAACGCTTCGGTCAGCAGGTTGTCCTGGAGCATCTGACGGATGGCCTCTTTCAGGGTTTTGGCGCGCCATTGCAATGCGGCAGCAATCCATTCCATCAGTTGCATGACAGCAATGCTCAACACCAGCCACATGAAGATCAGGCCGATGGTAACTTCTAGGATTTCTTGGAGATACATGGTAGCCTCCTGGAAATCGAATCCGCGTGACTGGTTTCAGTATATACGAGGATTACGCTGGAATGCAAGGGACAGGAACGCCACGGGGCGGGAGGGTAGCGGCGCGGAGCCAGACGTTTGCGCGACGGCGGGAGTCAATCTGCCTCGGGAGGAAGGGGAGCCGGGAACTCGTTGACCGGACTTTCGGGCAACTGAGCGCTCAGCCGGGCCAGGGCGCGGCTCAGTTCTTTTCCGCGCAGGCTGAAGGTGAGATCGCCGCGCGTACGTTCTACCAGCGAGCGCACGATGTCAGTCTGACGACGCAGGCCGAGGGTGATGGCGTCGGGGTAGTCCATGGTGACCAGGACGGCGTAGATGTCGTCCATGTGAGCGAGGAGGCGCTCGGCTTCGGTCAGGTTATCACGGCGCAGCATGTCCAGGCAGCGACGGCGCATTTCGCCGACCGATTCTGCCAGGCCGTTCAGGTAGGTGGCCGGCGGTATGTGCAGAGCGGCGGGCGTGGGTAGAGGGTGATGGAAGAGCAAGGCGCAGGTGATGCTGGCTTCGGCGAATTCCTTCAGGGCATCTTGCGTATAGCCATCATAATACAAATCCGGAAATTCAAGCAGGTCTGCCCGCAAGGAATCGGCCAGGGTACGGGCCTCGTCGAGGTAGCCTTGCATGGTTTCGGTTTCGTCGCGGTGGGCGGCGCGGATGGCCAGCGCACAGGCGCGCGTTAACTGACGCGCTTGCGCCAGGGCGCGATCGCGCCGCGCGTTCTGCCTCTCGAAGGTCTGACGAATCTGTTCGGCAATTTCTTCCAGTTTGTCCATGGCGAGGGCGGTGATCAGGAGGACGAATCGGGCGCGGGCGGTTCCTGGGGTGGGTGTGGGGGGCGGAACAGGTTATCCGTCAGGGAGGCCGTGTCCATCATTGGGATGGCGATCACGCCGAACGTGTGTTCGTAGCGGGCGACGTTTTCCGTCAGCGCGCGCAGCAGCAGTTTGGCGGCCAGCGGCGAGAGCACGATCCGCGCCAGCACCGAGGCTTTGGTCTCGCCGGGCAGAAAGCGCGCGAAGTCGAGCACGAAGTCGGTGGTGGAGTGAGCGATGCGCACCAGATTGGCATAGATAGGCGCCAGATCGGGCGACATCTCAATCGGGAAGCCAGCGGCCTGGGGCGGCTGAGGTTGGGGAGGGGGGAGCGCCATTGGTGGTTCTCCTAAAACGGAATGTTTTCTTCATCTACGGGCGCGGTTTCCTCTTCCAGCGGCGCGGCTCCCGGAACGCCTTCCGTCTCGGCCCGTGAGGAGAGGAAACGCACGACCTGAGCCGTGATCTCGAAGGAAGCGCGCGGCTGTCCATCCTGTCCGGTCCAGATGCGCGGCCCGCCGGTGGCCGGATCGGGGGTCAACCGTCCTTCGACCAGCACCCTGGCGCCTTTTTTCAGATATTGATTGCAGGATTCGGCCTGTTTCCCCCACACGGACACCCGAAACCAGGCGGTCTCTTTGATCGTTTCGCCGTTGCTATTGACGTACTGACGGTTCGTAGCCACGGAGAAAGACGTCACTGCCTGTCCGGTAGGGGTGTAGCGCATTTCCGGATCGCGGCCGACGTTGCCAACAAGGATCACAGTATGGAAGGACATAACGAATCTCCTCTCGTGAGCGTGTTCGTTGCAGGTTCTGGTTCAATTTTACCCCACTTCCAGACATGCGATGGCTTGACCTGACAGACGGTGGGCCGGGGGGTCAGTGCCAGATGCGGAAGGAGGTGGTGGCCTCGCTTTGCAGACCGGCGTACTCGGTCAATATCTGCACCGTAACCAGAAAGCCGGGCGGTTGTGCGTTGAAGTGCAGATCATTTACGGCGGCAATGCCCTGGCGGTTGGTGACAGAACGGAATAGACGTTCTCCATCGGCCAGGCGCACGCGGAAAAGGACGCTGGCTCCTTCAACAGGCTGGGCGGTTTGGGTGCGCACGACAGCGTAAATGGTTTGCGTATCTGTTGGCGCCGTGACTGCCTGCTGCACGAAAACGCGTGGGTGCAGAGAAAGAACGCGGGCGGCGATGATGGCATTGGGTGAGGTGGGGTTCAGGCGCGCCGGGTCTTCTCCAATTTTATCGAAATAAAGCCGGCCGGCATCCGTCAGGATCACGTTCGAGCCGGGCGGCAATTCCGGCCGCCACTCGAAGCGCGCGCGTTCGAAATACTGGACGATGCGCCCGTCGGTCAGTATCTCGAAACCGGAAATCGGGTAGCCGAAGAGCCGCGCGTCGCCGTGGGCTTCGTAGAAGGCGAGAAAATCGTAACAGGTCGAGTAGCCGTTGGGGAATGCGCGACAGGCGCCAGGTGAGTTGATGTGGATGGAGGCATTGCCGGGCGTATAAAGGAAAGAGCCGACTGCCGTCAGGGTAACTTGCTGTCCGGCAGGCAGTTCGGGGTGCAGTTCAAAGCGCGCGCGCTGAAAGTATTGCACCGTCAAACCGGGGGGGTGATGGGTGGTGAAGGCCTCGGTGATGGGATAGCCGAACACCAGCGTGGCGTCGGGAATGCTCTCGTAGAAGCGCAAAAATTCGCCGCTGACGGTGTGGCCGGTTTCGGGGAAATAGCGGCTCTCCCCTTGCTGTGCTTGCACAGGCTGCTGCAGGCTCAGCAAGCCCACCATGCCGCTCAGAATCAACCACCGCAGGCGTTTCACGCTTTCATTATACAACAAGCCACACCCCTTGACAAAAAAAAAACGCTATGCTATGCTACAGCAACAAGGTAGGGCTTGATGGTATAGCGTGGAGGAGTATCATCGCAGGTTTTCTTGAGGAGGGAAGATGGACAGACGATTGGGGTTATGGAGCATTGGGTTTGGGCTGGCATTTCTGCTGGGGTTGCTGACGGCGCGGCAGATGTGGGCGGCGCCACAGCCTTGGGCAGAGCAAGAGGCGGGCGTGGCGGCAGCCTGCAATGCGCCGAATTATTGCGCCAGCAGCTGTCCTTGTGGTTGGACGGGGACGTTCTGCGGGGGAAACATCCGTTGTTGCAAGCCATGTCCGACCTCGACGCCGCGGCCGACGCCGACGCGCACGAAGACGAACACCCCTGTCCGCACGCCGACCCGGACGCCGATGCGCACCCCCAGCCGTACACCAACGCGGACGAACACGCCGAAGCCGCCGACGGCAACCGCCACGCGCAGTCGCACGCCGACGTTTACCTACACACCTACCTATACACCGACACGAACATATACCCCGACATTATCCTCTTCTAATCGCT